>Ga0268262_10000423_pt1 | contig 56183 bp, 53 predicted proteins | sample TergutNc150P3_FD_190354 | JGI IMG/M metagenome (GOLD analysis project Ga0268262, IMG submission 190354) | Nasutitermes corniger P3 segment gut microbial community from laboratory colony in Florida, USA - Nc150 P3 (SPAdes) (version 2) | ecosystem: Host-associated > Arthropoda: Insects >... | reverse complement strand
TGTCGGAGACGCCCCTATGGGAATATTGGCTATTGCCATTACCATGTTTGTATGCAGTTCGGGGTCCATCTCTGTCCCTTCCCATTCTTTCGCGTTTTTAATTGCCGTTTTGACATCGTTTAATTGTTTGCCGTATTGTGTTTCCTCGTCAATTTGCTTTCCAATAAACTCCGGTATATAATTCGCCAAAATAAATCCGTTGTCGGAATAAATAACCGCGCTGGTAACTTCATCAAGCTCTTTGATGGTCTTCTCTACCAGTGGTTGTATCATGCCAATATCCAACCGGCCGATTACGACTCCGACTACCTGATTAATACGTTTGTTGATAATGGGGACGTAGATTGTTACGGCAAAAGTATCTTTTCCCTGATTCTTCATTGCGACTGGGTTGCTCATATTGACTACTCTGGCGTTGGGACCGTCCATTAAAGTCATTGCGTCCGCAACAAGTAAACTGGCGCCTTCTGTTATCTGTCCGGTATCCCGTGACATGGTAAAAGCAAATTGTCCTGTGGGGGATGAACCCGAGCGGCCTATAGCCGCGGCATCATTGCCGTCAATGGCGTTAGGCCTCCAGATAGTACCCAGCCGGACAAAATCGGGCGTGTCTTCAAACATACCTTCTATGTTATCTTCAAACTGCTGGCGTCGGTCCGCTACAGGTATACTTTCATAGAAGTTAAAAATATTCGATAAAGCTTGTAACGTGCTTATATAGCCGTTCAAGCGGCCGTCCCAGTATTGGGCGCGCTGGCGCGCCAGATACATGGTTTTCTCTTTGGCAAGCCTTAAAGTTATGTCGCTAGACTTCACCAACTCAATTATGGCAATACCACCCGCTACGATCGCTACAATTGCGATCATCATAAGACTAAGTTTGATTTTAATCTTCATTATTTTCTCCTTTTCCTTATTATTATATTACAAAATTTGTATTAATGGTATATTATGATGGAAAATTTGTATATAATGTCGTCACTCCACCTTAAACTTTGAAACTTCCGCCAACAAATTGTTAATGGCCTCACGATTCTTTGTGGTCATCTCGTTGACATTGTGTACCGCCACGTTAATCTGATCCGCTCCGCTGGCCATCTCGTTCATGCCGCCGGTTATTTCCTGCGTCACCCTTTCAAGGTTCTGGCTTTCCTTCATTACTTCCTGACTGCCGTCAAGCATTTCCTCACTGCCGGTCTTTACCTGCAGGGTGGTCTCTTTCAAACCGCCCGCGCTTTGCAGAAGCTGCTTGCTTCCCTGTCCCTGCTCTTCCATCGCGTTGCGGATGTTTTCTTCCTGCTGCGAAACTGTCTTAACGCCGCCGTCAATCGCCTCAAACCTGTGCAGTACGTTGTCGGTGGAGACGGTAATTTTTTTGATTGATTCCGCTATCTTCTTCAGTACCGTGCCGATGGTCTTGGACTGCTCGCTGGAACTCTCCGCCAGTTTGCGGATTTCATCGGCGACTACGGCGAAGCCCTTGCCCGCCTCACCCGCATGGGCCGCTTCAATGGCGGCGTTCATCGAAAGCAGGTTGGTCTGGCTGGCGATGTTTTCCATTACCGAGTTAATTTCCAAAAGTCCCTCAGATTCGCGGGATATTTCCTGAATGTCCGTCGCCACTTCCTGCAATCCGACGCGTCCCACTTCGGAGGCTTCTTTTAACGTGTTCACATTGGTTGCGTTGCTGACCAGGGTGTTGGTAACTGAACTGATATTTGCCACCATTTCCTCAATGGCGGATGACGCCTGCGCGATGTTACGGCTTTGGTTCTCAACATGGCCGTTGAGTTTGTTGATGTTGGTTATAACCTGTTCCATAGTCGCGTTTGTTTCGGTTACGCTGGCGCTCTGGTTTATGACTCTGCCCTTGATGCTCTGAATATTGGCGGTAATCTGGTTAATCGCCGCGGCGGTCTCTGTCATATTACTGGACAGTTGGGTGCCTATATCTGATAATACGCCTGCCTGCTTTTTAATGAGAAGCACCAGGTTTTTGATTTTTTGGATGGTATTGTTAAAGTACAGGGCAAGGTCGCCGACCTCGTCTTTGGAACCGACGGGGATGGTCCGCGTTAAGTCGCCTTCGCCTTCGGAGATGTCTTTTAGTGTCTCAGACACTTTGACGATGGGAGCGGTAGTGTTGCCCAGAACAAGGTATATAATTACCACTGCTACTACAATGGCTATCGCCGCCAAAATAATGACGAAATCTCTTAAGGCGTTGACATCTTTTAAGATATAAGTTTCTGTTGAACCGACCATTATCGACCATGTTGTCGGAGAAACTCCTATCGGGATATTGGCTATCGCCATTACAATGTTTGATTTCATATCGGGGTCGTATTCCGAGCCTTCCCATTCTTTCGCGTTTTTAATGATTTCTTTGACTGTGTTTAATTTGTCATGGTACTGCGGTTCATCATCAATTTTTTTACCTATAAATTCCAACTCGTCATTTGCCAGAATAAAACCCTGATCGGTATAAATCGTAATGTTGGAAATTTCTTCCATATCTTTGATAACCTGCTCTACCTTGGGCTGGCACATGGCGGTATCTAACTGACAGATAACGGCTCCTACTACCTCATTAAGACGCTTATTGATAATGGGGCATGTGATTCTTACGGCGTAGGTATCTTTTCCCTGATTCTTAAAAGGGGCGGCATCGCTCATCGCTACTAATTTACCGTTGGGCCCCGTTATCCATGCTATTGTCTCCTGAACGACGGTGCTGGCGCTTTCTTTTATCTCCCCTGTTTCTCTTGAAAGGGTAAATGCAAATTGTCCCGTGGAGGTTGAGCCCGGGCGTCCTATATTTCCGGCATCATTGCCGTCAATGGCATTTGGTTTCCAGATGGTAGCCATTCGTACAAAATCGGTCATGTCCTCAAAAACAGACCGCAGCGTATCTTCATACGTCTGCCTCCGTGTGTTTACCGGCAGGCTTTCGTAAAAATTCATCACATACGATAACGTTTGCAATACCTCTATATAACCGGTCAAACGTCCGTCCCAGTACTGCGCCTGTTGCCGCGCCAGATACATGGTTTTCTGTTTGGAAAGAGACAAGGCAATGTTGGATGCCTGCACCAGTTCAATTACGGCAATGCCGCCCGCCACGACCAACACAATGGCGATCATCATAATGCTTAGTTTAATTTTGATTTTCATGGTATATATATTTTAATAAATAATACAATTAATTGCAATATATTTACAAAAGTGGAAAATTTGTCATTAAATAAAAAGACATTATTTTCGCTTGACACTATAACTAGGTATATGGTAGGATTATTTAAGCTCTTTTTTGACATTTTATTTTAATTTACTTTGTTTTATTCTAATTATTTTGGAATAACAGAGGAAGGCAGAAGATGAATACAGAAAACAACAGGAAAAAAGGAAAGAGAATGGGTATACTCATAAAAATATCGAGTATAACTACCATTATAGTACTTTTAACAGTTATTGTGCTGTCAATAACCAGCATTATTACCATGGAAAGCGTCAGCCTGCAAACTGCCATTCTAATGGCGGAAGAAAAGATCAAAGGCGACATAGAGTCTTTTAAATTAATGATAAAAGATGAGCACGGCGACTTACTCCTCCAAGACGGCGATTTAATAGATCAACAGGGTAATTCGATGACACATAATTATGAAATTGTTGACAAGGTATCCGCGTCGTTGAATATTTTGGCGACTATTTTTATCACTGATCAAAGCGATTACCGCAGAATAACCACCAGCATTAAAGACGCTTCGGGGAAACGCGCGGTAGATACTTTTCTGGGATCGGGAAGCAAGGCATATCCGAGCGTTCGGGAAGGAAAAGAATATATCGGAAACGCGGTTATTCTGGGTAAAAATTACCTCGCCGCATATTATCCGTTATATCAACCCAATACCAAAGATGTCATAGGCATTTTATTTATCGGCACGGAAATGTCATCTATAGAAAAAACTATTTTACAGAACAGCAATATGGCGATAAAAAGAATCCTTTTAATTGCGGCAGGCCTTATACTTATTTCAATACTGTTAACTTCATTGGGCAGTAAGTTTATTATTGTAAACCCAATCATTAAAGTAGCCCGCGTTATTAAAATTGTCGCCAAAGGCGATTTAACGTATCACGCGGATGTCAATACAAATGACGAAATAGGCGATCTTGCCGATGACTTTAATTTTATGGTCACAAAAATGAGGGAACTTATAGGGACAATGAAGCATAAAATCAACGCGCTGACCAATACCGGACATGAACTATCATCAAATATGGCAAAAACTTCCGAATCGGTAGACCAGATTTCATTTAATTTTGACGGCATGAAAGGCAAGATGGGCAAACAGGAAAAAAGCGCCGCCGAAGCGGATAAAGCGGTTAAAAATATAAAAAGCAACATTGACAACATGAACAGGCTGATAGATGAACAGTCTGAAAGCATCAATACCTCGTCTTCCGCAGTTGAGGAAATGACCGCTAACATTAATTCTGTCACTAAAACTCTGATAGAAAACAGCAAGAGAGTTAACGAATTGACAGAAGCGTCTGAGAACGGAAAAGCCGGAGTTCAAACGGTGGCGGATAAAATACAGGAGATAGCGCGGCAATCCGAAGGACTTTTGGAAATAAACTCGGTAATGGAAAACATAGCCGCTCAGACCAACCTGCTCTCTATGAACGCCGCTATTGAGGCCGCGCATGCCGGGGAAGTGGGAAAAGGGTTTGCCGTTGTCGCCAATGAAATCCGAAAACTTGCCGAATCGTCAAGTAATCAGTCAAAGTCAACTACGGATATGTTAAAAAAAATAAAAACATCCATAGACGGAATAACCGCGTCTTCCAATGATGTTCTTTCACGTTTTAATGTTATTGATGAGAAAGTAAAAACAGTTTCAGAACATGAGGTAAATATCCGCAGCGCAATGGAAGAACAGGAAGTAGGAGGGAAGCAAATACTGGTTTCCATGAGCCGTATGAAAGAAATTAGCGTAACGGTAAAAAAAGGCGCGGCTGAAATGCTTGAATCAGGCGATAACCTGAACCGGCAGACCAATGATTTTATAAAAATAAGCAATGAGTCTATGAGCGGCATGAACGACATAGTAAACGGAGCGATGAAGGAAATAAAATCAGCGGTAACTGTTGTAGACGAAATGAGCGCCGAGAACAACAAGAACTTTGAGGACCTTAAAAAGGAATCAATAAAATTCAAAGTAGAATCAGACAGCGATAAGAAAAAGGTCATCGTGATTGATGATGAAGAAACCGTCCTTACTTTGACAAAAAAATCGCTGGAAAATGATTATAATGTTACCACAGTCGATTCAGGAAAGGCGGCATTGAAATTATTTTTAAGTGGATATGTTCCTAATTTAGTGTTGCTTGACTTGAATATGCCTGAAATGGGCGGTTGGGATACATTTATCAAGATACGAGACCTCAGCAAGCTGCACCAAACGCCGATAGCGATATATACGACATCTGAAGACCCAAAAGACAGGGCAAAAGCGCAAGAGCTTGGCGCGGTTGAATACATACACAAGCCAATCAATAAAGCCGAAATGCTCAAAATAGTAGCAAAATTAGTAAGCTAAAAAAAAGTCAGTTACCGCTAAAACGGCAACTGACCTTTCTTCTCTTTCTTATTTATTATTTGCTATTTGCTCCTACTCCACCTTAAACTTCGAAACCTCCGCCAACAAACCGTTAATGGCTTCACGGTTCTTGGTGGTCATCTCGTTGACATTGTGTACCGCCACGTTAATCTGTTCCGCGCCGCTGGCCATTTCGTTCATACCGCCGGTTATTTCCTGCGTTACCTTTTCAAGGTTCTGGCTTTCCTTCATTACTTCCTGACTGCCGTCAAGCATTTCCTCACTGCCGGTCTTTACCTGTAGGGTGGTCTCTTTCAAACCGCCCGCGCTTTGCAGAAGCTGCTTGCTTCCCTGTCCCTGCTCTTCCATCGCGTTGCGGATGTTTTCTTCCTGCTGCGAAACGGTCTTAACGCCGCCGTCAATCGCCTCAAACCTGTGCAGTACGTTGTCGGTGGAGACGGTAATTTTTTTGATTGATTCCGCTATCTTCTTCAGTACCGTGCCGATGGTCTTGGACTGCTCGCTGGAGCTTTCCGCCAGTTTGCGGATTTCATCGGCGACTACGGCGAAGCCCTTGCCCGCCTCACCCGCATGGGCCGCTTCAATGGCGGCGTTCATCGAAAGCAGGTTGGTCTGGCTGGCGATGTTTTCCATTACCGAGTTGATTTCCAAAAGTCCCTCAGATTCGCGGGATATTTCCTGAATGTCCGTAGCCACTTCCTGCAATCCGACGCGTCCCACTTCGGAAGCTTCTTTTAACGTGTTTACATTGGTTGCGTTACTGACCAGCGTGTTGGTTACGGAGCTGATATTTGCCACCATCTCCTCAATGGCGGACGACGCCTGCGCTATGTTACGGCTCTGGTTTTCAACATGGCCGTTTAGTTTGTTGATGTTGGTGATAACCTGTTCCATAGTGGCGTTTGTTTCGGTTACGCTGGCGCTCTGGTTTATGACTCTGCCTTTGATGCTTTGGATGTTGGCGGTAATCTGGTTAATCGCCGCGGCGGTCTCGGTCATATTGCTGGACAGCTGGGTGCCTATATCTGACAACACGCCGGCTTGTTTTTTAATGAGAAGCACCAGGTTTTTGATTTTTTGGATGGTATTGTTAAAGTACAGGGCAAGGTCGCCGACCTCGTCTTTGGAGCCGACCGGGATGGTTCGCGTCAAGTCGCCTTCGCCTTCGGAGATGTCTTTTAGTGTCTCAGATACTTTTACTATCGGGGCGGTAGTGCTGCCCAGAACAAGGTAGATAATTACGACCGCCACTACAAGGGCTATCGACGCCAAAAGAATGACGAAATTTCTTAAGGCGTTGACTTCCCTTAAGATGTAAGGCTGGGTTGAACCTACCATTACCGACCATGTTGTCGGAGAAACGCCTATCGGGATATTGGCTATTGCCATTACCATGTTCATTTTCAACTCGGGGTCGAAAGCAGTACCTTCCCATTCCTGGGCGTTTTTAACAGCTTTTTTGACGTCGTTTAAGTATTTTTCGTATTGTGTTTCATCGTCAATTTGCTTTCCAATAAACTCAGGCAGGTAATTTGCCAGAATAAACCCGTTGTCGGAGTAAATTACCATACTTGTAACTTCATCATATTTTTTTATGGTATCCATTACAATTGGCTGTATCATGGCAATATCAAACTGACCGATTACGGCTCCGACTGATTCATTGAGGCGCTTATTGATAATGGGGCATACGATTCTGACGGCGTAGGTATCTTTTCCAAGATTCTTTAAAGGGGAGGGGTCGTTTAAGCCGACTACTTTAGCGTTGGGTCCTGTAATCCAGTCCATTGTAGACTGAGTGTTACTGCCCGCCGAAGCCACTATTTCTCCGGTTTCTCTTGACAGGGTAAAAGCAAATTGTCCTGTGGGGGTTGAGCCCACACGGCCTATATTTCCGGTATCATTGCCGTCAATGGCATTAGGCTTCCAGGTGGTAGCTAATCGTATAAAATCGGGCGAGTCCTCAAAAACAGACCGCAGCGTATCTTCATACGTCTGCCGCCGTGTGTTTGCCGGTAAGCTTTCGTAAAAATTCATTATATACGATAATGTTTGCAGTACATTTATATAGCCGGTCATGCGGCCGTCCCAGTACTGCGCCTGTTGCCGCGCCAGATACATGGTTTTCTGCCTGGCAAGAGACAAGGTTATGTTAGATGACTTTACAAGCTCAATTATGGCAATGCTTCCCGCTACGACCAACACAATGGCGATCATCATAATACTCAGTTTGATTTTAATTTTCATTTTAACCTCCTTTTCCTCGGTGATAAAAATATGTTAATAACTATGGTGAATTTTAAAATATTCTAGTTTTTATCACTATTATGCAGTTTATTAAAATTCTTGATTTTTGTCAAGAGGATAAATCTTTTACGCTATTATTTCTCACTCCCAGAAGCTTCACTCCACCTTTGCCGAATCGCGGCTGCAGTTTGCTGCGCGGAGCGGTTATTTTCAAAAAAAAGCCGCAGTTCTTCCAGGAAAATGGTTTCGTATTTCCGCGCGTCCGGTTTTCCGGAAAAACCTTCGGCGACGATTGACGCTTCAAAAATATCCCATGCTTTGGAATAAAAAAGGTCGTCGCTTACATAATTGCCGGGAATAATGCTTGAGACCATGCCGGGAATCGCTTTTAACTCAGCGCAAAGAAGAGGGCTTTTTTCCGCAAGGAACGCAAGAAAACTCCACGCTTTATCAGGGTAGGCGGTGTTGGCGGAGATGCCGGTATAAATAGAGGAAATACCGACGCTGTACTTTCCTCCCGTTCCGGGGTCGGGAATTGTTGTTATGCCAAATGTTCCGTCTCCCATTTTCGCCCTAAGATACGGAATTGTACGGGTAGAGGCAATCATCATCGCCGTCTTTCCGTTGATAAACGCGTCAATGCGTTGATCGCCCGTCGTTTCAAAAACATCCGGCGCTAAAAGCCCTTCTCGGTTGAGAACGCCAAAAAATGAAATGTCATTGGTTATCGCCCTTGTTAAAGTCGGGGTGATTTCCTCTTCCGGCCAGAAACTGCCGCCTGCCGCCCATATCCATGAAAAAATATCCCTGGACAGAGCCTGACGGTCATTTTGACTCAGGCTTAACGCGTATCCAGCCGCGCCGGAATTGCCGCGGGAGACCTTTCTTGCGTATGCGATAAATTCATCCCTGTTCTTTGGAGGGTGGTCAAAACCGGCGTCTGTAAGGATATAAATATTATAAAAAAGCATATCCATAAAAGAAACAAGTGGGATTGCCATTTGACGCGCGCCTGATTCGTAATTGGTAAATGAATTTAATTCGGTCAAAGCGTCCGCGGCGATAAGCGCGCTGTAATCGCCTTCAGTAAAAAAAAGAACGTCAGGTTCAGCATCGGTATCGCCGTTTGCAAAAAGAAGCCGGATATCGGGATTCTTTTTTTCAAATTCCGATACCAATGTTTCCATTAACTCTTTTCCAAACAGTTCTTCACCGCTTACAGACATATAAAGATTCACCTGTTTAGACTCGGCTTCCTTTTTAACGGGCAGTTTTATAACAAATGTAGATATGGTCAATATTAACAAAGTAATAATGATAATAATATCTATACGCTCGATATGGTTTATTGATTTTTTTGCCCCGGTAATAATACCTGCGCCAATATGACATATCGACTTTTTTAGATTTTTAAGGTACATCTTAATTATGCTTTCTTTTTCCAAAAGGCTCATTTACACACTCTCCAATAAAATCCGGCAAATTAATCCGGGATATAATGAAGCGGACGGCGCCGCTTCCGAAGGCAAGTTGACAATTGATTTTACCAAAACAAAAAAACCTCCTTTTGATATTAAAGCAGAATCTTCATATAATTCCTACCTGTCAGACGGCTCTCTTACACTTGGCCTGAAAAAAGTAAATTGTATCGCGTGGGTAGATATGCCCGACTATGAATTTCAAGATCATATAATAGAAGCAAAAATCCGGCTGGACAGTCTCAGTGGTTATTCGGCTGCCGGGATTATTTTTCGAATTATGGATGAAGGGTCATATTATATGGCGCTTGTTTCCAGTAAGGGCTATTTCCGCCTTGACGTTGTAAAGGATAACGCCCCAAAAACTCTTATTGCATGGACTGAAATATCTGATTTTAACGGTATAAATTTTACTATGAATATAATCGCCTGCGGCGGATGTTTGATTTTTCTTGTAAATGGCAAATGGCTCGGAGAAGCCGCTGATAATTCCGTCGATTATGGCAGGCTTGGCTTTGTCTTGGCTTCTTATGAATCTGTTGACGCGCATCAGGAAAGTGAAGATATAAATTCTGATGGTGATTCAGAAGCTTCTTTGGATAATAACCTTGTGGAAGAAACGGATAAGTATGTTTGCAAAGCAATGCTTGATTATCTCTCTGTTGATACGCGGATAAAATCAATTGAAGAATATTATAGGAAATGGACTGACGATTCCAATATCAACGCCGAAGAGCGTTTAAGGCTTGCTGAAACTTACGCCGTAATGGACGAACCTGTTAAGGCTATGGATCAAATTAACAGGGCGTGGAAACGCAGGGATGAAGTTATCAGCGTTGTTTCCAACGCGTCGAAAGTGAGGACAAAAAAAGAACTGCTTTTTGCGGCAAGAATGTCATTCCGCCTTAGGGAATATAAAACGGCTGAAGAATTTATAAACGCAATTCTTGATCAATGGCCGGACTCAGCCGAAGGTAAATTGGCGTGTACTGAAAAAATAAAGATATTGTATGAATTAAATAAATTTGCCGAATTAAAAGAATTTGTAATAAAATATCAGCATAATATAAATAAAGATATTGATTATTACACGTTGTTTGCAAAATGCCTTTGGGAACTTAAGGATTACGCCGACTCAGCCGAAGCATGGGATAAGGCTTTTGAAATGAACGCGGAAAACGGCATATACGCGGCTAACGCGGCTAACGCGCATGAAATGGCGGGAAATAAAAAAGAAGCGCTGTCGCGTTATGTCAGCGCGGGGAAAATTTTCCTTAATCAGGACAATATGCCTGAACTTAACGCTCTTATGCTAAAACTGTCCCTTCTTGGGTCAGAGAATTGGGAAGCCCGCGCGCTTGCCGGAAAATGGGCGTTCAGTATCGAAGACTATGACAGAAGCGCGAAAGAATTTGAAGCTTCCAACAAACTAAGATGCGCCATAAGGCCGCGCCCGAAAGCGGATCCGGCTCTTCTTTATTTATGGGGGCTTGTTTATTACATTAAAGGAAATATTAAATCTGCAATCCGCCTTGTAAAAAGAGCGGTAAAACTTGCCCCGGACTATGAGCTTTTCCGCGCCAAGCTGGAAGAACTCATGTTAGTTAATGACAATACCAATGATGAAAGTAATTGAATGGCGGCGGTTTTTGGAAGACGGAATTTCACATAACGGGAAATCTTCTTCTATGACTGTTGGCATTTTTGACGGAGTGCATATAGGTCATCAGGAACTGTTAAGACGGATTGTCTCGCGTGACGCAGGCATGACGCCTGTGGGCGAAACGTCCGTAGTTATCACTTTTCGGCATAACCATAAAATTGAAAGCGGAAATATTCTGACTTTTAAGCAAAGACTGGATATATTTGAAAGCCTGGGTATTCAGATAACGGTTGTTATTGATTTTACTGAAGAGTTCAAACGTATGCCGGGAATTGAATTTTTAGAAATTTTATTAAAGCGCGGCAATGTCGGTTTTTTTGCGGTCGGAAGCGGTTTCCGCTGCGGTTATCAACAGGACACTGACGCGGAGATGATTCAGAAGTTTTTTACTTCGCATAACATTCCGGCGGAGATTATCCCAAAAGTTATGGAAGGGGCTTTGCCTGTCAGCTCAAGCCGTATCAGAAGCGCGATAAGCGCGGGAGACATTGAGTTGGCGCAAAAAATGCTGGGGCGAAAATACCCGTGAAGTTATAAAAAGCGTATCAGGGAACGGGACTATAATCCCATGTGCCGCCGGTAAGGGTATATTTCCCTTTTTTCCTTTCATTTTTATAATAAGCGTCCTCAAAACCGCCGCCAAAAGACAAATCGTTAAGTATTACATCTTCACCAATGGTAATACTGATTATCTGGTTGTTAAAAAACGCATGAACGCCGATATTTTTAACGCTGTCAGGAATAATGATTTCTTCCAGTTTGTTGTACTCAAACGCGCTGTTTCCTATAGATACGGCTTTTTCAGAGATAGTAACCTTTGTTAATTTGTTATTGAAAAATGTATTAGCCCCAATAATCTCAACTTCGTTGGGGATGATTATTTCCTCCAATTTATTGTTTGCAAACGCGCTATTTCCAATAGTGGTAACGCTTTCGGGAATAGTAACTTCAGTCAATTGATTATAGGAAAAAGCGTTTTCTCCGATTTGTTTAACACCTTCTGAAATAGTAATGCCGGTTAATTGATTATATGCAAAGGCGATATTTCCGATAGTGATAACATTTTCCGGTATGGTAATGTCGGATAACTGGTTATATGCAAACGCTCCTGCGCCGATAATGGTAACGCTTTCCGGTATGGTAATTTCTGACAATTGGTTATATGCAAATACGCCGCTTCCGATAGCGGTAATATTTCCGTGAATAGTAAATTCAGACAGTTGGTTCCTGTAAAATGCATAGTCGCCGATATTTGTAATATTCTCCGGAATATCGATATTTTTAAGTTGATTATTGGCAAACGCGTTATTTCCGATTACGGTAACGTTTTTCGGAATTATAATAGTAATCAAATTATTATTTGCAAATACGCCGTTTCCGATAACGGTAACTTTTTCCGGGATTTTGATTGTAATCAAATTATTATTTGCAAATGCGTTATTTCTAATAGAGGTAATATTTTCAGAAATAACCACGTAAGTCAATTTTTTATTATGGAACGCATCAGCCCCAATTGAAGTGACCGGTATTCCGGCTATTGCAGGCGGTATTATTAACGAATCGCCTGATGTCTCTTTACTGGTAATTGACAATTCTGAAGTTCCGTTAAAATGCCAATCCGCGTATACATTCACTTGTTTTGCATCCCAGCCGGTAAACCCCCGATACGGATCAAGACCTATTTTGATCAAGCCCGTTTTTCCTGACGTTATGCGAAGCTCATAAGCCGCCGCGCCTGTCTTTGTTAAAGAACCTTTTATCACGGAAAAAGCGGCGTTTATTCTAATGTCATCGGCGGTAAGATCAAGTCCGTCATCGTTCACTGTAAAGAATAATTTTGTTGTTTCTTTGTCTGTAGAACCGTCGGCGGAAAGCGAGATGATAGCGCAATTTTCCTCGCCGGCATTGTCCTCTTCTTCACAAGCAATAAAAAGAAGCAAGGCAGAGACAATAATAGCCAAAAATTTTAACAAACAGCTTTTTTTCATTTTGCATTTACCGCCAATTTAATAGCGTAATTAAGTTGCTCGTCGCCTTTACTATTTGCTATTATGTGTTCTTTATCGGGAGATATACCGATTCCTTCATAATATTTTCCGTTCATATCTGTCACCTTTTCCGGTGAAATCGAATAAAACCACCCGTTTATCATAGGGCGATCTTTCCGTGAAGATAACGCCCCGTATGTCGGCGTTCCTACGTGCGTAACATGGCTCTGAGTACGCAGCGCCATAGTAAACCATTCCGCCGCGGAAACTGAATTTTTATTTGTTAACAAAATAATAGGTTTTGTGTATCCGGACAGGCCGCCGGAAATTGTTTTATAAGGCTTTATTGTGTAAATTTTGGGAGAGGAAAAATCATTTGCTCCCGGACCGGATTTGGTTCTTGCTTTTAGATAATCTTTTTGTTCGGACGCAAAACGGGACGCAATATATTCCATTACAAATATTTCCCCGCCTTTGTTACTGCGAACATCCAAAACAATGGCACTGGCGCTTGCAAGGTCGTATAAAATATTGTCAATCGCCTTTCCCCATTCCTGGTTTTCCGATTCAGTATTTTTATCTGTAAATAACTCAATATAAATATAGCCTATGTCGGGCTCATCTGAAAATCTGCCATATAAAAAATTTTTATAATTATTATTTCCGTTTCCAATCAATGAATCTTTTACCGTGGAAATGCTAAAATCTTCACGGTAGTTGTCATAATAAATACTGGAAAATTTACCCGGGGCATATAAACCGACATGAGGATCGCTTAGTTCCTTTAACATATTTGCGCATACATAAAATAACGATTCTTCGGACATATTGGAACTTATTTTAAGGGCATATCCGTTCTGAGGATTATGATATACATCGTACCAACTGTTATATCTGGCGTTACTGCACATTCTGAAATCTAAATTTGCATGGATATTATTAAAATCATTCCAAAGGCTTTTTAATATTTCCTCAGGGGTGATATCAGGGTCTTGTCCCAGGAACAACTGACATGCGGACAGTAATGCAAATAACGGCAATATCAAAAATTTGAAATTTATTTTCAAAGCCTGCTCCTAAAATGAAAACGCAATTCCCGCGTTCACGCAGAACAATGCGTCTTTTCTGGATTGTGGAAAAGTAACGTGGGATAATTCAAAACCAAGACCCAGATAAAGAGATAATAATCCGTTTATTTTATAATGATATTTTAAATCGCCAAAAACCGCCCAATAATTGTGGAGGCTTGTTATGTTTTTTTCCATATCAAGCGGCGCGTAAAGTAATCCAAAATACGGAGGTCTGAAACCATAACCAAAAATAGGAAGACTTAACGAGAGAACAAATTTGTTTTTTTCGTTGATAATCCATTTTTGAGTCGCATGAATATCAAGCGAAAACAGCATTGTTAAACTGTAATAATTTGACTGTTGTAAAGCAGAATAATAAATATCGCCCCGTATTGCGCCGCCAAGGTATCCGGGAAAAACATGGTTTCCCCATAACCTGTAATCCAGCGCGTTTTCCAGATATGTCCTTAAAAAAACGGATTCTCTCTGGTAGTATGTAAAGAAATCCTCATTGTTTTTTATTTCTACCGCTTTATTTTCACCTGATAAAATTCCAAAATTAAGAGAATAATAAAAATTATTTTTTTCAATATTACAGTTTATATTAAAATTCAAGGCGTTAAGGTATCTGTTAAGAGGTATATCCGTTTCTTCCCGGTATCCTGTGAATGAATAGCCAAGTCCTGTTCCTATCCTGAAAGGTTTTTCCGCTTCCGGCGTTTGCGCGGCAATTTGGCTAATATTGACTAAAATAAAAAAAATAAACGCCAGGCAGGGTTTTTCTAATCGCATCTATATAAATAATGATTTTCTTTCCCTATAATGTCAATGGTACATGACAAACGCTTTTAATCATGCTATAATAACTCAATCATTAAAGGAGACCAGCATGGATAAAGAAACTGAAAATTATCTAAAAGCACAGGCAAAAGAAATCCGTAAAATGACAATCGAAGAAATCGGAAATCTTGGAACAGGCCATATTGGGGGAGCCATGTCAATTGTTGACCTTTTGGCTCTGTTATATTTTCACAGGATGAAAGTTGATCCGCAGAACCCGCGCTGGGAAGAACGCGATCAACTGGTAGTCTCCAAGGGACACTCAGGCCCCGCCGTTTACGCGACCTTGGCGCTCAAGGGGTTTTTCCCCAGGGACTGGCTTACTACCCTGAACAAGGGCGGAACAAGCCTCCCCAGCCACTGCGACCGTAATAAGACCCCCGGCATCGACATGACCACAGGCTCTTTAGGGCAGGGTTTTTCCGCCGCCATCGGCATCGCCCTCGGCTTAAAGATGGATAAAAAAACGCAGACCGTATACGCCATTATCGGCGATGGCGAATCCAACGAAGGACAGGTTTGGGAAGGCGCGTTATTTGCGGGCTTTCAGAAACTTCCCAACTTAATCGCTTTTACCGATCATAACAAACAACAGCTTGACGGCTTTTCAAAAGACATTTTGGATATGGGTAATCTTGCCGCAAAGTGGGAACAATTCGGCTGGTTCACCCAGGAAGTTGACGGTCACGATGTCGCCGCTTTGGACGCCGCGATTGAAAAAGCTCTCGCGGAAAAAGAAAGGGCTTCGATGATCATTATGCATACAATCAAGGGAAAGGGCTGTTCCTTTGCGGAAGGCATAGAGAAAAATCACAGCATGGCTTTTGACATGGAAAAGGCAAAAGAAGCCATTGCCGCGCTGGATAAGGAGTAAATCATGGCAGAACAACAAAAAGAAATGCGCATGGCGTATGTAGATACAATCGTAGAGTTAGCTGCAAATAATAAAAATATAGTCGTATTGGAAGCGGATTTAATGAGCTGCACAAACACGGGAATTTTTAAAAAAACATATCCCGACCGTTTTTTTAACTGCGGTATTGCGGAAGCCAATATGATTGGCATTGCCGCAGGTCTTTCCACTCTTGGTAAAATACCATTTGCGTCAGGCTTCGGTTGTTTTTCAGCAAGGCGCGTATACGATCAATTCTTTCTTTCCGCCAACTATGCAAGATTAAACGTAAAATTGATAGGCACGGACCCCGGCGTAACCGCCGCTTATAACGGCGGAACCCACATGCCTTTTGAAGAACTTGCCCTGATGAGGGTAGTTCCAAAACTTACAATGCTCGAACCCTCAGACCCCGCGTCCTGCGCCGCCTTCGTCCGCCTGATGGCCCATGAATACGGCTGTCATTACCTGCGTATTCCGCGCAAACCCGTGCCATATCTATACTCAGAAAATGAGACTTTCAAGTTCGGGCAGGCAAAGGTTTTAAAAGAGGGAAAGGACGTTTGCTTTGTAGCGCTTGGCAGCCTCATGGTGAACCAATCGCTGAAAGCCTGCGAAAAACTTGCCGCGGAGGGAATCAGCGCCGGCGTAGTTGACGTACTCACCTTAAAACCGATTGACCGTGACACGATATTGAACCAGGCCGGCAAAGTACGCGCCGTTATCAGCGCGGAGAACGCCCAAATAATGAGCGGTCTTGGCAGCGCGGTAGCGGAAATACTTGCCGAAGAGAGCTGCCGCTGCAAGTTCGCGCGCATCGGCATTCGCGATGAATTTGGCGAAGTGGGAACCCAGGACTACCTTGTAAACCGCTACGGGCTTGATGTTGACAGCCTTGTGAAAAAAGCGAAAGAGTTGTTGAAGTAAGATATTGTGGAGCGATAAAATGAGAAAGACACAGGGGTTGCTTCTGTGTCTTTTTTTATTACATATCCCATGAAAATTTTGCATCGGTTACAGTAACTTCATCTCCATTTTGTATTGCAAAATCATCAATCTTCATGGTTTTCTGACTACCAGCCGGAATATCTATGTCAAAATGAAATTGATAAATTGACGTACCTGCCCTGACTATTTCCCCGTCTATAAACCTTAATGTCGAGACACGGGCATTATTGACGATGGTAATTTCATCAGGTGAATTTAACGACACTGATACATCTGAAATTCCGTCAAACATATAACAGGAAGCAAGAAAAAAAACAATACAAATAATTACAGCCAATTTTTTCATTCTATATTATCCTCCAAAAACCTATACTATTATAATAACTCATAATAAATAGTTTTTCAGTATACTTAATAAAAATCAATTATTTCTTTTCGCTTTCATACCCAGTTTTTCCGCAATTTGTACGGGAGCCGTCTTTTCTATGGTACTCCTGACAAGCCTTACAGTTTCCATGCCTCGAGCAACCATAGGGACATTTACATTCATTGTTTTTTTCCGGCATATTTTCTCTCCTTTTTAAGCATGAACTTTTCTAAGAAATTCTGGATTATCGGCTGCAAGTCTTAGCACATCAGCCATGATTCCTGAATAGCCACGTCCCAGAGATTTATATTTCTCCAATACTTCAGGCTGTATGCGAATAGTTACCGTTTGTCGCCGCTTTTGCCGATTTTTTTCTGCCCGTTGCAAAGCAAATTCTTTTAATGCCTCTGGTGTAGATTTCGGGCAGTCATCAGTATAAATAATCGGATGTTTTGCGGCTTCTTTTAATTCCGCTCGTATCCGTTTAATCTCTACCTTAGATGGTTTTTGACCAACCTTTACCGTCGATTTGATAATACCCATTGTAACTTCTCCTTTCGTTTTTATCCGCTAAACGCGCAGAAATAATATGCTTGTTCTTTCCGCGTTCCGTATAGACCACAAAAAGAACATTCTCCACTACTATACCCAATGTTTGAAGCCGTTCTTCTCCTGATGTATTTTCTTCGCTCTGATCAAGACGCTCTAATCTCTCCGGATCGGAAAAAATATATTGAGCTGTCTCAAAACTTACCTTATGCTTTCTAAGATTAATCCGCGCCTTTTTGCTGTCCCATTCAATTCCGTCTATAGGCATAATTATTTTGTAATACAATAAGTCATACTTGTCAAGAGTTTTATTTTTTCATTTTTATCCAATTTATCCAGAATAGCGGCCGACGGGAGTCGAACCCGCGTCACGAGCTTGGGAAGCTAGGGTAATGCCGTTATACGACGGCCGCAATTTTACCAAAAAGCCTTTTCTACCAATGCTGCAGTTTCGCACTTGTGCGAAACTGCTAAGCCAAAAAGCCGCAGGCTTTTTGGCAATGATCCAGGGCTGACTCGAACAGCCGACCTGCCGCTTAGGAGGCGGCCGCTCTATCCCCTGAGCTACTGGACCTGTATAAACAGATTATCACCCTGTATAGGTTATTGTCAACGAGCCTGATTCTGCCTGTAAACCGCTTGCAATAAATCTTGATTTTAACTAATATAATGGATAGAATTGTTTGCAGAGGTTAATTTTGATAAAACGAGGGATTTTCCTGTTTTTTATATTGATGTCTTGTTTTGCTCATCTTTTTGGACAGGAGATAATTACTGCGGAAAAATACCTGGAAATGGTATCGGATAATTATTCCGCTATAAGAGATTATGAGGCAGTTATATCCATACGCTCCGGAAATACTGATATGGGCGGAAATGTGAGCTACCTGTCGCCGTCTTTTATGCGTATCGACTTTACAAGACCATCAGGGCAGGTTATTGTTTTTAACGGCGACGTACTGGTTGTCTATCTGCCGGAATTCAGGGCCGTATTAAATCAGAATATTAACAGGAGACCGGGGGCGTCCGGAGCGGGAATGGCAAGCTCCCAGGGACTTTCACTTTTAAGGCGCAATTATGTGGCGTCTTTTGTCACAGGTCCCAATCCTGAACCATTGGACAGCGGGTCAGGAGAGAGGGTTGTAAAACTGCGCCTTACAAGACGTTCTGTTTCGGAAGGTTTTAGGGAAATTATTTTAAACATAAATCCCGAAACAAAATTAATCCGCCGGATCGAGGGGCGGACAATTGGCGACAGTGAACTGCGTTTTGATTTTACAAATATCAGATTAAATGTCGGCATTCCCGAGGCGCGTTTTGCATTTGATACTCCGCCTTCGGCAAATATGTATGATAATTTCCTGTTTAGGGATTCTAATTAGGGCGGAGGAAGATTAATGGAATCTCTGGGAGAAAAATTAAAAACAACCCGCGAAGAAAAAGGACTGACTCTTGATCAAATCAGCCGTGAAACGAATATTTCCATTCGTTATCTTGAAGCTTTAGAGACGGAAAATTTCGCCATTTTTCCCGGCGAGCCCTATGTAATCGGTTTTATAAAAAATTACGGCTCGTACCTTGAACTTGACAATCAAAAATTAATTTCGCTTTACCGGGCGCTCCGTATTCAAGAACAGCCTATCCCTGTGGAACAACTTTTAAAAAGCCCGCCACGACTGCCGGGGTTTATCGTCCCTACTGTAATAATATTGGCTATTTTAGGCGCGGGCGGCTGGGTTGCCCGTTCCATAATTATAAATAGACAGAATAATCCCGTTCAAAAAAAGCCTGCCAGCCAAACATCCGCCGAATACATAATGGAAGGCAATTCCATGGAGCGGCGCCTGTATAAAAATGACTCTGTTTTAATTTCCGTAGATAATGAAACATACAAACTGGAACTCTACAATATGGGCGAAGCCGTAACAATCCGTACTCCGTCGGGCCAGGAAATACTGGATTTAAGCCAGGAAGTGGCTATCGATCTTAACAATGACGGAATTCCCGAATTGCGCGTAACGGTAATGGATTTTGCCAAGAATAAAGCCGATATGGGGGCGTTACTCCATTTTAATCTGATGGACGCCGCCGTTTACAGAGGCGCTGAACCGGAACAAAACGCTCCCCGTCAAACGAGTCCGGTAACCGCCGAAAGCACTACGATTTTTCCCGCTTCCGTAAGCGCGTATCCTTTCACCTTACAAATTGGTTTTCAGGGGTATTGCATGTTCCGTTGGGAAATTCTTAATGAAAGGGATCGAAGAGGCTCTACACAGCGTTATTTCCAGCGCTCGGAAGTGCTTGATATCCAGGCTCAGAACGGCATTCGTATTTGGGCGTCTAACGCTCAGGTTGCAAAACTTCAGGTAATTGGTGGCGGGCGTGTGGTCCCCGTAGAAATGGGCGCCGCGGGCGAAGTTGTCGTAGCTGACATCCGCTGGGTAAGAGACGATGAAAACCGTTACCGCCTTGTTCTGATGCGGCTGGAAACTTAATCCTGCGCCGTAAAATAAATGCGCTATTTTCTTGATCCTTTCGGCTGTGTAAAAAATCAGGTTGACGCTGAAAACATGATGGCTCATCTTAACAAAGAGGGATGGGAAAGCGTATCCGAAGCGGAGCAGGCGGATTTAATTATCATCAACTCCTGCGGATTTATTGAAAGCGCAAAACGCGAATCGATTAACGCCGTCTTTGAATGGCGTAAACTCTACCCCGGAAAAAAAATACTCCTTGCAGGCTGTCTTGCGCAGCGTTATGCGAAAAACTTAAGCGAAAGTATGCCGGAAGCGGACGGATTTTTCGGCGTGGAAGATATTTCGCAAATAACCCAAATAGCGGCAAGCCTTGTAAATAGCAAAAAATGCGCGATTTTATCGCGCAAGGCGAAATTATCACATAACGCATCTGTGCCTTCGGGAGAGCGTCCGCTTTTATCGCTGCCCGGTTCGGCTTATGTAAAAATCAGCGAAGGGTGCAACAACCGCTGTTCTTACTGCGCCATTCCGCTCATTCGCGGCGGCCTTGTAAGCCGCAAAATACCCGATATATTGGAAGAATGTAACGCGCTATTGGATCGCGGTATTAAAGAGCTATGCGTCATCGGGCAGGACATTGGCGCTTTTGGGACAGATACTGTAAAAACCGCCGCAGGCGCAGATGGCTCAAAATTGCCTGAACTGCTTGAGGCGATTTCTTCACTAAAAGGGAAAGGGCATTTTTGGGTGCGCCTGCTGTACATTCATCCCGATCATTTTCCCTTAAAAATACTTGATCTTATGGAAAAAGATACGCGTTTTCTTCCCTATTTTGACATCCCATTCCAACATTCATCGTCTAAAATACTCGCCGCGATGAACCGTCACGGAAACGCGGAAACATATCTTGCGTTACTCGAAACAATCCGCGCAAGACTGCCAAACGCCGTTATCCGCTCAACTTTCCTGCTGGGTTTTCCCGGCGAAACGGAAGAAGATTTCGCGGAGTTACTCGATTTTCAGGAAAAAGCCAATTTAGACTGGCTTGGTTGTTTTGCGTATTCAAGAGAAGAAGGCACGGCGGCGTACTCAATGAAAAAGCGCGTTCCGGTAAAAACCTCGGAAAAACGCAAACAAATAATTGAAGAGCGGCAAATCCCGATTACCGAAAAAAATATGGATCGCTTTGTTAGTCAAAATCTGGAAGTGTTAGTTGAAGAGCAAATTGACGCGGGTGAAACAAACGCCGACCTCGCTTTATCAGAAGACAGTGAAACTCTCTGGCTGGGACGGCTGTACTGTCAGGCGCCGGACATCGACGGTGCGGCGGTAATTGTGAAAAGCGAAACGGACAAACCAAATCCTCAGTTGGGGAATTTTATTAAGTGCAAAGTTATATCGCGCCGTGGATTTGATTTGGAAGTGTGTGTTTAAGAGTAGGGGTTAGTAGGTAGTGGGTAGTAGGTAGTGGGTAGTATTGTTGTTCGAAAGATTATATAACTTACCAGACTCACTAACTACTATATACTAACTACTAACTACTAAATACTAACCACTAAATACTATTTACTAAATACTATTTACTAAATACTATTTACTATTTTAAAATATAATATGGTTTCTGAAAAAATATCAATATTTATAGCTTTTGGCGCCGGAGTACTGTCCTTCTTGTCTCCATGCGTTTTACCGCTGATCCCGTCATATCTGTGTGTTATTGGCGGCTCTCCAATGACCGGTAATGATGATAACAGACCCAGACTTATTCCAAGAACGATAAGTTTTATTTTAGGCTTTACCGTTGTTTTTGTCATTTTAAGCGTTATTTTTTCTTCAACAATAATATTGATTGGCGGAGTCTTTAACTATATTAATCTGATTTCAGGTATTGTTGTTATTATACTTGGACTGAATATCATTTTCGATTTTCTGTCTTTATTAAATTATGAAAAAAGATTTCATCTAAAAAACAGGCCAAAAGGCATTATTGGCGCTTTCTTGGCGGGTGGAGCGTTTGGAGCGGGATGGACTCCCTGTGTGGGACCGGTACTGACCGGCATTTTACTGTTAGCTACAAATAAAGGGAGCGTACCTCTTGCAGTTGTTTATCTTGTTTTTTATTCCGCCGGACTTGGGCTTCCGTTTTTATTGGCTTCTTTCTTTTTTAATTCATTTGTTAAAGTCTCGGCAAAACTAAAAACTCGTCTTCCGTTAATACGGCGTATCAGCGGAATATTGCTCATCGTCATCGGTATTTTGATTGCAAAAGGAGATTATAAAACATTTAACATAATGGCGTCAAAATGGCAGTCAAAACTTTCCGGCGGAACTCCTTATGCGGAATCAACTGTTTATGATACGGATAACGGCGAGTTTATTCAGCCTGAAGAAGAACCGGAAAAAACAATAAATAATAATGACAATTAACATTTTATTTGATATAATATGCTTACAGGAGAATTTATGAAAAAGAGTATTTTTATTTTGATAACGGTTTGTATTATGACTGTAGGCGTATTCGGTCAAAATAAAAAGATTCCTGACGCGGTAATAAAGGCTTTTGAAGGAACCAAAATTCAAGTTGTATCTGAAGGTATTGATCCAATAGATTTTGATTTACCCCTTCTTGATGGGACGATAGTATCTCTTTCTCAGTTTAAAGGCAAAGTGGTTTTTCTTAATTTTTGGGCGACATGGTGCGGTCCATGCCGTTCGGAGATGCCCTCAATGGAAGCGGTTTATCAGAAATTGAAAGATAAAGGATTTGAAATTCTTGCCGTAAATCTTGGCGATTCAAAAAACGAAGTATCCGCTTTTATGAGCCAATATAAATTGAATTTTCCCGCGGTTCTGGATGAAAAAAGTGCAACGGGCTCTTATTACAGCGTTAAGGCTATCCCCACAACCTACATAATCGACAGGCGGGGGCTTATAGTCGCCCGGATTATCGGTTCAATTAATTGGAATACGCCTAAAATAATAACCGCCCTTGAAACGGTTTTACAGAATTAGTTTTTTGAGAAGTGGATAGTAGATGAAGTAAGGGAATTTATTTGTGATTGGTAACTTTTCTAAAAAATGTGGAATACCTCGCTATGCTTTATTCATTCTTCTTTGCCTTGAATCGCCGTTATTCGCATCAGACTTCTGGCCTGACGGCGGCTTTACCGGTATAGGCTCTGAAATTAACGGCCATTCGCGTGAAAGTTTTTCGTTTGGCGGCGGCCTTATGCTTGGTAATGTTAGCCCCTATAACGACAACGAAAACAACTGGAAAAACCGCAGGGTGGAAATTATTTTAATTAAGGAATGAGGAGGCATGTATGAAGAAGGGTAAATTGAAAATTTTAAATTTTGCGATTTTAATTGATTGCGTTTGCGGGAATTGTTTCCTGCGAAAACAGTTTCGTCGCTTCTATTTTGCCTTCAAGAACTCCAGTAAAAGCGGGTGGTCCGCAAGAACCGGAAGTCCCGAAAGAACCGGAAATTCCGGTTATACCGACTCCGCCGCAGGATGAGACGTATACTGTCGTGATAGATATAAGCGGTAATGAATCAGGAGATACGGTAATAGTGTCGCCTAACACAGGCAATGAGGGTGATACTGTTACGCTTGAATATACGGTTGCGGATACTGCGCATTACAATTTATTGGATTTAAGCGGTGTTACTATTGCAATCGCTTCTGTAAACGGCGCGGGAAGCGGAACCAGAACGTACACAATAGACACACATGACGCTTCAAGCGGTGTTATTACCATTACCGCCGTGTTTACGCATACCAATCTGGTTCCTGACCAAATCGAGTTTACCGCCGATACAGGGCATATAAACAAAACATACGGCGACACGGCTTTTACCAACGCTATTGCGGAGGGATACTTGGGAAGCGGAACGATTACATATTCCAGCAGTGATACAACTGTCGCTACGGTGGATGACTCCGGACAGGTAACAATTCACAAGACAGGTTCCTCCGTCATTTCCGCCGAGAAAGCGGCTGATGCGGTATATGCCCACGCACAGGCTGAGTACACGCTGCTGGCTGTTAATCCCAAGCCCGTTACTATAACCGGACTGTCGGCGTCGGACAAGATTTATGACGGTACGACAACGGCAACGATAACCGGAACAGCGGTCATCAATGGTAAAATCGACGCCGATACAGTGACGACCGACGCGGGGACCGCCACGTTTGCCGACAAGAATGTCGGAACGGAAAAAGACGTCACCTTCAGCGGTTGGTCGTTGGACGGGACGGACGCGGGCAATTATTTGTTGTCGGCGCAGCCGGAAAGCGTGACGGCGAATATTACGGTAAAAACTGTTACCGTCAGCGCCGGAACGCCGGAACGTACGCTTATCCCCTTTGGCGGGGATACGCAGTATGGCACAACAAAGGCATTTTCTGTAAATGGCATTGTCGGTTCCGATACCGTTACAATCGGCATGGCGGCAAATTCCTACGGCTTGTCACTGTCAAACAACACAAACATTGGCATTTCCGGAACAATTACGCTGACCTATAACGGCACAACAACTGTCGCCCAGACATCCGCTGTCAGCATAAGTCTGACCATTTCAGGGAACAGTAACTATGCTCTGCCCGTCTCGCATGCTGTCAGCGCCGTCATTATTGACGGGCAGGCCGAAGCCCGCGCCATCCCGGTAACGCAGACCAATATTAGCGCGTTCAACAATTACGCCATGACATCCAACGGCCTGAAGCGGCACTACAAGCTGGCCCAAAATATTTCACTGGCCGGTACCGGCAACTGGACGGCTATCGGGACTAGCTACAATAACGCGTTCACCGGCAGTTTTAACGGCAACGGGTATAGCATTTCGAACCTTAACATTAACAGCACGTCTCAATATCAGGGAATGTTCGGTTGTATCGGCACCGGCGGCGTAGTGTACAATGTCGCCCTGGTTGGAGGCAGTGTCAAGGGCGGCAGTTATACCGGCGGTATAGCGGGGTATAATTATTACGGTACGATAAAAAATTGCTATACCACGTGCAGCGTTTCAGGCGGCAATTATTCCGGCGGCATAGCTGGGGATAATTCAGGAAATATACTAAACTGCTATACCACAGGTAGCGTCTCAGGCGGCAATTATACTGCCGGTATAGCAGGGAAATTATACGGCAACGTACAAAATTGCTATGCCACGGGCTCCATCTCAGGCGGCGGCAATACCGGCGGTTTGGTAGGGGTTAAGGACGGCAACTTAACCAACTGCGTCGTGCTGAACCCGAGCGTACAAACAACATCAACGTCCGCGCTGGAAGTCGGACGCGTGTTTGTCCCCTATGACGACGGCGATACTGCCAACAACTATGCGCGCAAAAGTATGATACTGACATATAATAACGGCGCGGCAAAAACCCCAAATGCCAACTTGTACAACTATGACGGCGCGAGCATTACGTCGGTCCAATACCAAAGCGCAAGTTGGTGGACAACTGCGGGCACATGGTCAGACTTCTACGGCGTTTGGGACTTTGCCAATGTGTGGCAATTGAATTCGACCACCAACCTGCCCATATTGCGGAATGTCGGCGGCGCGCAGAATCATACTGTGACCGGTACCGACACAGGTAAAGCCACCGGAGCGTTGGTAACTCAGCCTAAAGTGAACAGTTCAGTAATTAACAGCATTACCGTCAACGCGGTAAGCCTGCATACGGCGACGGGGCAAAGCGCGGAATACGCCATCAGCACGTCGAGTAACGGAAGCGGTTTGTCGGCATGGCAGAACGGGTTGACTTTTACCGGGCTAAATGTGAATACGACCTATTATGTTTACGCCCGTTCAGCCGAGAATACCAATTACGAAGCGGGACCGGTAAATATGAGCGCGGGTATAAAAACCGTTCCTGTTGAAATGGTCTCAATCTCCGCCGGAACGTTTACGATGGGCAGTCCCAGTACCGAATCAGGATCAGATAGCGATGAACGCCCGCAACATTCGGTAACGCTTAGTAGTTTTAAAATGGGCAAGTATCAGGTAACGCAGGAGCAGTATCAGGCGGTGATGGGGACGAATCCCAGCAATTTCACATCAGCGGTATCAGGGGAAAGCGGAACGCCGGGTAAATTGCCTGTTGAGCGAGTAAGTTGGTATGACACTTTGGTATTCTGTAACAAACTGAGCATGATAGAAGGATTAAGCCCGGCGTACAGAATTAGCGGAAGTACCGATCCTGCGGCATGGGGAATAGTACCAACAAGCAGTAATACGACATGGGATGCGGTACAAATCGTTGCCGGTTCTACCGGATATCGTTTACCGACCGAAGCGCAGTGGGAATATGCGTGCCGCGCCGGGACAACAACAGCGTATAACACAGGGGCTGCGATTAGCGATAACACAGGGTGGTATACAAGTAACAGCGGAAGTAAGACGCATGAGGTGGGAAAGAAACCCGCTAATGCGTGGGGATTGTATGACATGCATGGGAACGTATGGGAATGGTGCTGGGATTGGTATGGTTTAAGTTATTATTCTAGTAGTCCGGCGAGTAACCCTATGGGCGCGTCCTCGGGGGCTGTCCGCGTGTTGCGCGGCGGGAGCTGGAGCTATTCAGCCGAGAGCCTGCGTTCCGCGTGCCGGGGCAGCAGCTACCCGTACGGCAGGTTCATCAATCTTGGCTTCCGGCTTGTCCGCCCCTAGTTTAACAGGCTCAAGTAATGCTAAAAAGCCTATGACTTTTTAGCTTAGCGAAATGCCCGTGCCGAAGCGAACGGAGTGAGCGAAGGCTGGGCATGGAGCGTGGAGCAGGTAGTGGATAGTAGCGAAGTTAGAAAGCTGAGCGTGTTGGTAATAAGCTTAGATTACTAACAACGACACTACCCACTATTCACTACCTACATTTTCTTGACACTTGGTAATATTATTATTAACATTGATTTATGGGTCTATCAGTCAATTTTTATAAGACCAGTGCATTGAAGTGCCCGGTAACGGATTTCTTGGATTCACTGCCGGGAAAGACGGCTCAGAAGATCACATGGGTCTTAAAACTGATTGAAGATATTAATGTAGTGCCGAAGAAATATTTTAAGAAATTGACGCCTTATGATATTTGGGAAATACGTATTGATTTTTCCGGGAATACATACAGGATATTGTCATTCATATATAAAGATTCAAAACTTGTCTTAACGCATGGGTTTATAAAAAAGACGCAAAAAACCCCTAAAAAAGAAATTGAAAAAGCATTATCATATAAACAGGAATATTTAAGTAATGGAGGCTGGAAACGATGAGCGATCTGGAAAAATATGTAACAAACAGGAAAAAGCGGGATACGGAATTCGCAGATGGTTATGATGTAGGTTATGAGGCCTTCAAGTTTGGCGCGATTATTAAAGAGCTTCGGCTTGAAAATGGCATGACACAAGAAGACCTTGCAAAAAAAATACATACCCGAAGAACTGTTGTATCGCGAATGGAGAACTATCCTTCTGATATGCGATTAGCTATCCTTGCAAAAGCCGCAGGCGTTTTTGGCAAAAAAGTGAAAATCGGAATAATATAAATATTGAGAGATAGTGGATATGATATTACAATTTGTTCTTTCGGTGCTTATTACTCTACTTGGATTAACTACCTTTTTTATGTTGCGGTATATGAGAAAACACAAAGCAACGCAGGAATAACAGGCGGAACGATAAACAGCTCACGTTTTTGTATCCAACACTAACCCATCACTCCATACCTTTTTACATCTCCGCAACCTTGTCACCTTAAAACCTGATTCAAAACCGCTAATTCAATCACATTTTCACAATATTTTCCGACAAAATAAACTGAAAAACGAAAAATTATCACCATAATCATAAAAACGGCATTTATAAAGTTTATCCCTAACACACTTTTGCCTCGTTTTGGGCGAAAAATAGGTATAATTCGCCAGAATTTGATTATTTCTATAAAGTGAGATATATTAGAAGTGGTATTTATAGAAGGAGAATAATCATTATGGCGGCATATAAAAATTGTTTAATTAAATCATTGATTCTTATGGCGGTTCTTGTTGTTATAAGTTTATCCGGTTGTTTGAGCGAATGGCAGGGCGATTTGGCGAAAATCGTTATTTCATTTGGCGGTGCGGACCGCGCCGGTTATAGTTCTACAGATAAAGAAACCCATCAGAAACTTAGGCATGACATTGTACTTACGGGCGCGGCGGGAAAGCTGGAATTCAATCGTTCAGGCGCGGTTTTTGAAGCCTATGTGGCGCCAGGCAGTTGGAATATATCGGTTTATTCTTATCTGGATGACGAAATTTATGCGATAGGCTCCAAGGATGTGGTTTTAAAAACAGGGCAGAATAACGAAACAATAAAAATGTATGAGGCCTTTTTTGTAACATTTTACGCCAATGGAGGCAGTTTTGAAGGTGGAAAACCGGTATTAGTGGAAATGGTACCCAAATACAGCCGTGTTAAAGAACCAGCTATTCCTGTCAGACAAGGGTTCCTCTTTGGCGGATGGTATAAGTCTGAGTCTGATTTTGACGTTCCTTTTGAATTTGATACTGAAATAACTTATTCCATTCCTCTTTACGCACGATGGTTTGTAGATGACGGAAAAAATGTAGAAATAATTATAGAAATGTACGGTACTCAAAAAAATGATATGCTGGATGGAAAGCAAGATGTATATTATATTGAAGCAATTAATGGGGATGTGAATAAAGATTTTTCTATAATAAGACCAGATGAATACAGAAATATTCAATGGTATGTAAACGGAGTTATAAGTGGTAATATAGGTTCACCATATAAATTTACTGGAGAAATCGGTGTATATGATATAACCGTAGTTGCAACATTCATCAGTACAGGAGAAACAAGATCAAACTCCTTTACGGTAATAGTACGTTAATCGGGGGAAAAAATGAAAAAAGCGATTATTAAAATGGAAAAAATACTAAAGCGGATGACGGTTATTGCGGGAATAATGTTCTTTGTGCTGATGTTTCCAGCCTGTAAAAACGATTCTGAGAGCTTGCCTGAACAATCCGAAATGGCAATAGTTACCATCAATATTACGAATAACAATGGACGGTCTATATTGCCTACGGTGCCTGGAAAATTATTATATTACACATTAAAATATAATGAAAATGAGGAGCATATTCCTTCTGGAGAAATTAATTACCGTTTTAATTTGCCGCTAGGAATATATGACTTTGTTTTAACAGCTACTTATCTTGTCGATAATAGTGAGAAAACACCACTTAGTGCCTGTTTATGTGCAGAACTTCTTCAAAAGGGACAAGTATACCCTCTTGTTTTTAATCTTGTACCATCTGATGAATTTAAAGATACAGGCGGCCAAATAGAACTCAAATTCAAATACCCAAACTATGCGGAAATTACAAAAGTTGTGGTAAAATCTGATAAGTATTTATTTTATGATACTAGTGACGACCAATCAATGATATTTGATCCAGCACCTGATTCAAGCACCACAAGCCTTTTCTCAACCAGTGGTAATACAACAACATTCACTTTTAATCCTAAACCTGGGCAAAACGATTATTTTCTCACTTTTGAGTTTTATAGATACGATGAAAAATTAAGGGTAATCTCTGAAGTTGTAAAGGTATGGGGCGGTTTTACCACCGAAAAGGTAATAAATGTAAATATATATAAAATATATGTTCCGGAGGAAGATTTTATTAATGCCTCGACTACGCTTATACCTCTTTCTCTTGCCCAAAAATTTGATTGGATTATGAGTAAAGATCATAATTGTGATTATGTTGAGTATATTGTTGGAGTGAAACCTGGTGAAAAAATAACTCCATCTACTCTTAATTTTTCCAGCAGTGTAAAAAAAATAACTGTTAAATTAATGGATGTAATTTCTAGTCCTAGTCCTGGTCATGGTTCAATCGGTCTTATCAACACTACTCCAAAAAATGCTCTTTTTGCCATAGGAAATAATGTTACGCTTATTCTGCAAGATGATATTTCTTTAACAGGACTGGGAGGAACAGGAGAAACAAATGAAAATGCGGTTGTTGTGGTAAATACCGGTGGCACTTTTATCATGAATAATGGCTCTATTACGAATAATGATAACGATTATGACGGCGGCGGGGTAAAGGTGGACGGAGGAAAATTTATTATGAACGGTGGAACAATAGGAGCGGACTCAATTAATCAAAATATAGCCGTAAATGGCGGCGGTGTTTATGTGGTGGGAGGAACCTTCACTATGAATGGTGGGGACATTATCGGTAATGAAGTTATGAAAAATGGCGGCGGTGTATATGTAGCCGCTAATGGAACCTTCACTATGAATGGTGGGAGCATTATCGGTAATACAGCTCGTGAAAACGGATCTAGCGAAGGCGGGGGTGGCGGTGTATATGTAGCCGCTAATGGAACCTTTGAAATGAATGGCAGTAACAGCATTATTGAGAAAAATATAGCTACTGGACCAGAAAACGGCGGCGGCGGGGTGAGTGTGTGCGGCGGAATGTTTACTATGAATAATGGACGTATCGGTGGAGTTACAACCGAACAAAATTACAATGAAGCCATAAGAGGCGGCGGTGTTTATGTAGCGGAAGGAAAAACAGGAACTAATATAATAGTACGTGGAACCTTCACTATGAATGGCGGGCAAATTTACGGTAATACAGCTGGAAATAGTTCTGGTAGAGGTCGTGGCGGAGGTGTATTTGTAAACAATGGCGGAACTTTCAATATGAGTAGTGGAAATATCCAAGGAAATACTGCCAAATCTATTATTCCTAGTTTTGAGAATGATGTCTATGGTGGCGGTGTATATGTGAACATAAGTGGAATTTTTATTAAATCAGGAGGGGAAATTACTGGAAAATCGGGAAATAACGGTGGTTTACAACCAAATAAGGTGGTTGGTGGTACTGGTGCTACCCTTTCTGATGTTGTTGATCATGGCAATGCTGTGTATGTCTTTATTAGTGATGATACGCCTCGAATTTTTCTAAAAAGGGATGCATACGCTAGTAATTCTACAAATCTGTCTTACAACGGAGATGGTACTACTACTCAAGGACCCAACTGGGAGTAATAACATAAGGACATGAACAACAATATGAAAAAGAGCGTAATTACAACAATCTTTCTCCTTATCTTATGCTCCGCATTAAACGCGCAGGTTGCGGACGAAATACAGACGCTTTTAAAAACCCCCGCCGTAAGTTACGCGCAGGCGGCGCGTTTTGTGCTGGAAGCGGCGGATGTTACGGGCGTTTATGATAAAAAAGACGGACAGGACGCGGTGCGTTTTGCGGTTGAAAAAAAGTGGCTGCCCCAAAAAGCCAACGCGCAGGACGCGATTACTCTGGAAAAATTTTCTCACCTTGTAATGAAATCCTTTAAAGTGAAGGGCGGGCCGATGTACACTTTGTTTAACAGTGCGCATTACAGTTACCGCGAAATGGTTTTTCAGGATTTGATACAGGGGCGAAGCGATCCGCACATGAAAGTGTCAGGCGAAAGAATGCTCTTTATCGTCAACCGCCTGTTGTACCGCATTGAAGACAACCCCTGGGAATTTCAGGGCGAATTGACGGCGGAAGAAATCAGAAAAGAGGAAAATATCTCTCTGGCGGAGGAAATAACAGCCCAGATTGAAGCGCTGGACATAGCCAATACTGACGTTCGCATAACGGATGAAGGCATAGTCATCAGTATTTCCAACATTCAGTTTTTGGCTAATTCTTCTGAATTGCCGGAAAAAGAAAAAGTGACTATTGCAGAAGTAGCGCGTATTCTCAGTTCTATTCCGGGCAGAAAAATTCTCGTCGCGGGGCATACCGCGCTTGCCGGAACAGAGCGGGAAAGGCTTCGCACGTCGCGTGAAAGGGCGCAGGCGGTCGCGGATTATCTTGTCCGTTTGGGAGCGCGAAAAGCAAATGAAATAATCGTCAGGGGATACGGTTCTGAAAAGCCCATTGCGGATAACAACACGCAGGAAGGAATGGCGCTTAACAGACGGGTCGAAATTACCCTGCTGGAGGATGACGCGCAATGAAAAAAAAGTTACTCCTCCTTGCCGTTATTTTTTATCTGAGCGCGTTTTCACTCTACGCTTTTGATTTCGGCCTTGTTTTCAGCCAGGACGCAGGTCTTGACGTACCAGGTTTTGATTTTGAAAAATCTAGTTTCGATATATCGGGCGCTTTATTGCCGCGTTTTACCGAGCTGCTTGGAGACACAGGCAGTTTGTACATTTCCGCCGCGATAAGTTATAAAGCAGACCCTTTTACGATAATACCGGAACTGATGCGAACCGATGTTAACTTTAATTTGAAAAATGTAAATTTAAACATAGGACGAATGTTCTACAGCGATCCTTTGGGAATAACCGCGAATGGGCTTTTTGACGGCGCATTGGTTTCAATCATTACACGTAACGGAAATATCCGCGCCGGAGCCTGGTACACCGGTCTTTTATACAGGGAAAGAGCCGCAATTACAATGACAACTAACGAACTGAAATCAAGTAATGTAAAAGTTGATTATGAAGATTTTGTCAATACCTACTTTGCCCCTCCCCGCGTTTTGGCGGCGTTTGAATATGACCACCCGTCTCTTGTCGGCTCCCTCGGCTTAAAAACTTCAATACTAACCCAGTTTGACGTGGGTGATGAAAAATTAAACAGTCAGTACCTGACAGCCGTCTTATCTATTCCGGTAAAATCCCTTGTTTTCGATTTGGGCGGGTGTCTGGAATTAATCGAATACAACGATGAAACAACTCCCGCGTTTGCGGCGGATATTGGCTTAACATACATGCTGCCGACAAAGCTGGAAAAACACATAAAATTATCGTGGCGTTATTCAAGCGGGGTGAGCGAAGATAAAACCATCGGCGCTTTTTTGCCCATAACGACAGTTTCTCAGGGAGAGATTGTAGAAGCCAAATTTTCCGGCTTGTCCCTGTTAGCGCTGGACTTTACGGGCAGATTGGCAAAATCATTATCCGCGAATATGGCGTTTACGTATTTTATCAGGAATGATTTGGGAACGTACAGGTATTATCCTGTAACCGACGGAACTAAAGAAGGATTTTTTCTTGGCGGGGAAGTATTCGGGCGGCTGGTATGGACTATATCTTCGGGAATCCGCCTGAACTTTGGAACAGGCGTATTCGTACCAGCGTTAGGCGACGCAGAGCCCGATGCGGATATTTTATGGCGCACAAAACTTAATTTGGTATTTTCAATATATTAATTATAGGAGTAGGAAAATGAAAAAATTACTGTTTGTAACAATTTTAATTTTAACGAGTTTGTATACGTTCTCTCAGAGCGCATTCGCTCAGGACGCGTTTATCGATCAACTTACCGGCACTGTGGAAATTAAAGGTCCGAAAGAAACTTCATTTAAAACCGCGAGCAAGGGCGATAAACTTTCTAAAGACACTATTATATCGACAAGTTTTAAAAGTTACGCCATTATTAAAATAGGCGGCACAACAATAACGGTGCGTCCTTTAACGAATTTATCGTTAGCGGAAATTCAAAAGTCAGAAGAAACTGAAACCTTGAATGTAAATTTACAATCGGGAAGGGTTCGCGTGGAAGTTAAGCCGGCTGCCGGAACAAAAGCGCTGACAACGGTAAGCTCTCCATCCTCGACAGCGTCTGTCCGCGGAACCAATTTTGAATTTGATACCAATAACCTTTATGTAAACGAAGGCACGGTCAGTTTTGTCGGAAACAACGGGCAGAACGTTCTTGTCGGCGCCGGTGGAAGCAGCCAGGTGGATTATACAGGACAGGTATCAAACCCGCGTGACGAGAGGAACGCGAACTTAATGCCCTCAAGCCCCGTAGGAACAAGCTCAAAAGAAATGCCTGTATCCGCACCCGCAGCCGCGAATGCGCCTTTTACTTTTGGACTTGAATTCGAAGATTAGTGTTTATATAGCGATAAATTTATCTCATTTTATATATTCATAAAATACTTGTTATAATAATAAAAAATTATTATCTTATATATATGGCAATAATAAGAAAATATTTTCTGCCACTGTTAATAATTATTCTGCTTTTTTCCTGTAAAAAAAATGATAATAACGCCGGAAATAAAGAAGAATCTATTTCAGGACAGAGTATGTCGGAAGAAGATTCTGCCGCTAGACAAAAAGAAAAACAACAATGGGTAGATAAAAACACATTTGAAGAAATGATGAAATATGATACTGTCGCGGCGGAAATCGCGGCTGGTGGTTTTAAAAGTTCAGGCGGTGCTCCATGGTATCAAAGTTCAGATATTATAGGAACTGTTTCAGAAATTGAAGCTATAATACGGGTACAAGGGTATTACATTCAACAGCCAGAAAGGCAGTATAAAGATGGACGTTCACCGGAAATCCTTGTATTGTCTGTTAAAGACAAAAATGTATATATCAAAGAAATTGATTTAGTAAAAGGACAAATAATCACAAGAAAAGAAATTTTACTGCAATTTAACGGTAAAACTTTTGCGCATAATCGCACAAAACTAGAAACAGAAGACGGAAAAATTCAAATAGTATACTTAGAACATGCTCCTGAACAAACATGGCGAGGTCCTTTTGAATATGAAATACCCTACACCTTTGCCGGAAATCTTGACGATCCTATAAATGATAATGTCCGTAAGTTAACAAGCGATTATTTGGAAACCTTCACAGGATTTTATATCTTTGATTCATACAAAATAATAGAATCCGACAGAGACGAAAGTTTATTTTATATGCAGAATAACGCTCTGCAAATTGTGTACAATAAAGAATTGAAATGTTTATCTGTTTTGTTTAAAGCGAGTCAACTTTATCTTGAAGACAAAAATTTTATTGAAACAGATGATGAACGGATTTTTTATTGGATTTATGGCGAAGGAGCCGGTTATAAAGAAGATAGGCTTTATTTTTATAAAGGCGGCATTGTTTATACTCGTAATTATAACACACCTGATTTTTCTAGTCAGGATGAAGATGGTTATCCAACAAGAGCAATAAATGAAAAATATGTCATTTTCTATAGAAAAGAAACATAAAACAATAAACACGATAAAATCTGACTGACACCTACCTATATATCTGCTACAATTAGCCAATGCGCGAAGCCGACCATCCCTCCTATCTCGACCCGCTCAACGACGAACAACGCCGCGCCGTTCTGCACACGGGAAAACCGCTGCTGATACTGGCGGGCGCGGGTTCAGGCAAAACAAAGGTTATCACCACAAAGATAGCGTGGCTAATCAGGGAGCAGGGAATGGATCCGCGTTCAATTCTGGCGGTGACATTTACAAACAAAGCGGCAAGAGAAATGGCTGAACGCGCAAGGCAGATTGAAGAAAGGGCAGGGGAAGCGATGTTGCGGACTTTTCACTCTTTTGGAGCGTGGTTCTTGCGGCGCAATAGTGCTCTTATTGGTCTTGATTCGGGCTTTGTCATTTACGACGACGATGACGTCGTCTCCCTTCTTTCCTCCGTTTTAGAAAACACGCCTAAAGCCGATGTTAAACATTACGCGCACAACATTTCAAGGGCGAAAGATTATTTTCTCACCCCGGATGATCCCGAACTGGCGATTATTGATCACAGCAAAAGGTTCCGCGAAATTTACAAACGCTACGAAGAGCGCATGGCGCAGATAGGCAACGTCGATTTTGGCGACTTGATAAAAAAACCGGTTGAGATTCTTCGCGGCCAGCCGGAAGTGGCGCGGCGTTTCCGCGAGCGTTTTCAGGTGATAATGGTAGACGAGTATCAGGACGCGAATGTGGCGCAGTTCAGGCTTTTAAAAGAATTGTGCGGTCCCGATACTTATGTTTGCGTGGTCGGCGACGATGACCAGTCCATTTACCGTTTCCGCGGCGCGGAAGTAAAAAATATTCTTGAGTTTCCCGACCGTTTTTCAGGTGCGGACATTATCCGCCTTGAACAAAATTACCGCTCGACATCCCCCATTTTGAAAGCTGCGTCCTCCGTAGTTGATTATAACCGCGGACGTTTGGGAAAAACCCTCCGCGCCGAAAAAGGAGACGGTCCTCTGCCCGTACTTGTCTACCTTCCCGACCAAAACGCGGAAGCGTCTTTTTGCGCGGATAAAATCACCGCTTCCGTAAAAAGGAAAGAAACAAATTGGTCGGATTGGGCTATCCTTTACCGCACCAACGCGCAATCCGCAGGCTTTGAAACTTTTTTTCTGCGGCAAAACATTCCCTACCGCGTTGTCGGTTCATTAAGATTTTATGAACGCGAAGAAATAAAAGACTCCATCGCGCTTTTGGCTTTTCTTGTAAATCACCGTGACGAGGTCGCTTTTCGTCGCGTGGTAAACAAACCCACAAGGGGCGTAGGTGCCGTAACAGTTGATAAAATTACAGAAACTTCAATCGGGTACGGCGGCAGCCTGCTTGAGTCAAGCCGCGCTTTGGACTGCTCCGCAAAAGCGCGTAAAGGCCTTAATGAATTTATCAAGGTAATTGAAGACACGAAAAAATTGCTGGCTCCTGTGACGCAAACACCTGAAGAAGAAGACGCAAAAAATTTGCAGGCTCATTCTGCGGAAACACTAAAAGAAATTTCAAATAACGAAGTGAAAAGCCCCACTTTGAAAAAATCCGCAAAAAAGAAACTCAAGGCGGAGACACAACAGCCGGAAAGACGATCATCAAAAAAGCGGAATGAACTTATATCCGGTAATAATCTTTCCGCTCTTGTTACAAAAATTATTAATGATTCCGGTCTTGCCGAATATCACAGAACGCAAGATGACGTTTCCGGAAACAACAAACTCGGCAATTTACAGGAACTTGTAAACGCGGCAAGCGATTATCCGCAAACCTACGAAGGTTTGACGGAATTCCTTGAGAACATCGAACTTGACCGTTCAATGGAAGACGCTACAAACGCGGATAAATCCGGCGACTTGCAAAATGCCGTAACGCTGATAACTTTTCACAACACCAAAGGTTTGGAATTCAAGCGCGTAATAATGACAGGACTTGAACAGGGTATTTTTCCAAGAGAAGACAAAAAAGGCGACGAACTTGAAGAAGAGCGCCGCCTCTTTTATGTAGGAGCCACCCGCGCCATGGACGAACTTTATTTAACAACCTGCGCCGAACGGCGAATGTACGGAAAAACCGCGCAAATGCAGCCCTCGTTATTTTTACGCGAAATTGACAGAAATTATCTGCAAATAAACAAACTCACCGCGCCGCAGTACTCAAGCGGAAGATCATTCATCGGTAGAAATTTTAATCCGCTTAACCCGCAAAACTTACAAGCAAGCGGCGCAAGTAACAGTGTAAAAAGTAAAGCAAACGCAGAGCTTGAAGAACGCGCAGGCTGGCGAATAGGGCAACGCCTGTTTCACGAGGATCACGGCTACGGTGCTGTCGTGGGAATAAAAGACAGTGAGGACGGTCCCATCGTCCATGTTCGTTTTGATTCAGGACAAGACAAGCGATTTTTAAGCGATATACAAGGCAGAGCCTATGAAAAAATAGACGAAGGATATTAAAATATAAGATATGGAAAACAAAGACGATTTCAGTTTATTAAGAAAAATTCCCACAGTACTTCGCGCAAGAGGTTTCCGTCTTTATTTATCCAACGGCAAACGTTTACTAGATCTTTGGCTAAACGGCGGCGCGGCAGTCTTGGGTCATACCCCGCCAAACATTCTCCGCGAACTGAAAAACACCGCAAGCCGCGGCCTTTACGCGCCCTTCCCCCACTTCACCGAAGCACGTTACCTGAAAGCGCTGTCAAAAATTTTCCCCGGACGCTTTTTCCGCCTCTACGCCGCGCCGCCTCAGGAGTTATCAGTACTTTTCAACAACGGAAGCGCCAAACTTTGGCGCCCTTTTACCAACCCCGCATCCCCATTCGCGGTGACAGATAACGCGCCAATTCTTATCCCCGTAGTACCCGGCATTCAACTCTGGCGCGGCGGTCTTCCGCTTGGCTTGTGCGTAACAGCCGTTGAATCTGAAAACCAACTCGCCAATCTGCCGGAAAGCGACATTCTACCCCCCGTATTGCTTGCAACGGCTGCGCGTGGAATCCACGACCTGCTCGCCGCGCCGGATAGGGCAGCCCCTCAACTACAGCGCGTCGAAAAAGTTTTAAAAAAAAGCCGCTGGCTGCGGCGCGGCATTTATCTTGAGTTAAAAGAAAAATCTGTAACATGGGACGCGCTGTTCGATAAATTTTTGGAAGCAGGATTTCTCTTGCCGCCTGCTCACTCCTTCCCGCTGATTCTTCCCGGAGAACTCTCTGACGGAGAAGAGGCGAAGCTGGCGGGGATGTTGGTCGGGTTATAGAGAAAGATCTGCAATTTCTTCTAATGAAAGCCCCGTAATTTTCTGCACAAATTCAGGCGAGGAATTTTCGGCTAACAAATTTCTGGCAATCTTGAGTTTTGTTCTTTTTTCACCCCTTTCTTCACCTATTTCTTCGCCTTCGCGCCGGGCTCCGTTAAGATTGCTGATTCTGTCATGTTCAGCCATTCTGAGCGACCAATAATTTCTACGCTCGTCATCATCTTGTAAAAGAAAATCCTGTCTCTCATTCGCCGCCATTATTGCATTGTCCATGTTCACTACCTCCTCTACCAGTTCAACAGGGCTTGTTTCATCCAGCCATACAAGCCATCGGTGCAACGGATCGTTTAATATATCTCTTTCTGCCTGTTTTCTCCATTTTACCATATTGATGAAATGAATTTCCAGAGCCGGAGTCAATATATTTGTTGGATCCGTATCTTCCCTCAACCGAAAACAAGTGTGAACGCCTCCATGTACCGGAAAATCGAAATCAACAATATTGATAGCGATTACATTTGGTAATTTTCGATAATCCTGTCCTTCCTTAAAACCTTCAAGGAGTATTTTACTTGAGTAAAACAGACTCCTGCGCTCCATATTGTATTTGTTACTAAGCTGTACTTCGACGTTCACTTTAGTTCCGTCTTCAAGGACAGCCAAAATGTCTAAAATGCAGGATTTGCCGTCGATTATGTTTTTCATAAAAGATTTATTTTCCTGAATTTCGACATCTTTAATTAGTTCTTTTCCTGAACGCCCTCCGGTGCGCCAAAGGACGGCGTTCAGAAAACCGATTAGTTGTTTCTCATCGCCCTTCTCCCCAAAAATTTTGAAGAAAAGGAAATCAAAGAGAGGGTTGAATCTTTGAGAAGATTCAAAAACATCATATATTTCCATACCCCTATATGGGTGTGCAGATGCGTGGCGCTTGACCGAAAATGAAAAATATTTTAATTATTCCTCTTTTGTCACTCGGGTACTATTTTCGTAATTAATAATTTCCAACAACTGCCGCTTAAAATAGCCTTTAAAGAAGGGATTTAACTGGCGGTAAAGATTTACAATTTCCTCAATTTCCCGATCCGGCTCACTGGCAAACATTTCCCCTTTTCCGGTTTCCAGCCATTTTGCGCTGATTCCGGTGGTAAGGTTGATGAGTTTGATCATGCGGGAGTTCACTTTACGGTCGCCAATCTCCATTGAACCTAAAAAACCAGTACTAACGCAAATTTTTTCGGAAAATTGGGCTTGGGTCATGTGCAGTTTCTTTCTGGCATAGGCTAACCGCTCATTTACCGTCATCACCATAGTTTAACAAATATCATCATAGATAACAAGATAAGGAAAAATGAGTATGAATTTATTCGTAAAGTGGTTTTTTTTATTAATAATGGTTGACATAATATTTCTATGATGTTAATATTACATCTATGAGAGTATCAAATTACCATATCTTTGATGGCGAAAATTTAGCTCTTATCTACACTGGTCTTCACAGTATCAGTGATAAGGGGCGAAAACATATTAAAAACATGACTCAATCCCTTATTGCCATACAGAATCGCCCAGGTAGTCCTCTTCCTGACAGTATTGGTCGGGAAATAATGTTGAATTCAACAAATGAATTATTAAAAGGGGTGAACTGACAAAATTAACTTATTTTAACTGTGCATTTAGTTATGTGCCATAAAGTCTGAGTAAGTATCAATATTTTATGAATCCAAACACATAATTATTAGATTTTTTGTAAAAGTAAAGGAGAAAACAATGACAAACAAAAAATTCTGGTTGGGAATACTGGTAATTGTGCTGGTGTTTGGAATGATGGTTATTGGGTGCGAAGATGAGGAATATCCGTCGCAACCGCAACTGCAACCACAACCGCAACCAAAGCCGGGCGAAAGTGCAAGCAATCCGATAGACAGGGTTGAAAACACCAACCTTGGAACTATGACATCTACAGCCAGCGGCTGGCGGCAATTACTTAACTCTATTGAAAGTACAGGAAAGTATATCAATCTTGATCTTTCAGCTTGTACCATGACCGGAACATCATTTAATCCGGGCTCTACTGTAGAAACAGGAAAAAAATATATAGTTTCCATTATTTTACCTACAGTTGCAACAAGCATAGAGGCGGGGACTTTTTCCGATCCAACTTTTAAAAACTTTAGCAATCTCAAAACAATCAATGGAATAAATATTATCACAATTGGTGATTATAGTTTTAATAGATATGATTACCTAAAAAGCGTAGACTTTCCTAAAGCAACAACTATTGGTGAAAGAGCTTTTGATAGTACTTATTTAGAAAATGTAAATTTTCCAAAGGTAACTATCATTGGAGATTCTGCTTTTTCTAGCTGTAGCAGTCTAAAAAATGCAAGTTTCCCGATTGTACAAAGCATTGGGGAAAGTGCGTTTAGTTCCTGTTCAAACTTGGAAAGCATAAGTTTTCCTGCATCGGCGGAACTCGGTCTTTCTGACGGCAATTATTCTAATCCATTTACTTATTGTGAAAAAATTACCTTTACTCTTACTGGTACTGGCAGTCTAAGCACTATTGAAAAAGATAAGGCATTAGTACGAAATGGTACAATATTACTTGCTTATCCGTCTGCATCTGGTAATGTTACTCTAAACAATATTAAATCCATAGATGGAAATGCATTTCAAGGTCTTCGCGACTTAACTGGCATAAACTTGCCACAGGTAACAAGTATCGGTTCCGAAGCCTTTGCTTATTGTAGCAATATTCAAGATGTAAATTTTCCACAAGCAACGATCATTGGGCCATCTGCTTTTTCTTACTGTAGTAGACTACAAAGTGCAACTTTCCCCCTAGTAACAACTGTTGGCTCATCTGCCTTCTTAGCTTCTGACAACCTCATAACTTTGAATATCCCAAATGTAACAAAAATTGAACAAGGAGCTTTTAGATATACTGGGAATACTGAGTTGTCTATTACAATGGGGTCTACCGGACCTACTCTTGGATATAGAATGTTTGATGATATTACCACTTCTAAAACGGTTAGGATCAAAGTTCCCTCAGGTGCTACTGGATACAGTCCTTTTTCCAGCTCGTCTGTTACTGTTTCTGGTACAAATACTAATGTAAACTGGGCAAATGGTTTCCGAGGAGGTGGTTGGAATGGATATGCTTTTGATACCGGTTCTACATTTTCCCAGGGAGATTATTATATTAACCAAAACATCACTTTGATTATTCAGCAGCAGTAAGGTAATAAATTATAAATAATGCCCAAACCAGATTTTTCTTAACAGGAGTAAATATAATGGAAATTGAGCGAATTGCTATAAAGACTCCGAATAAAGGCGATGTGGTTTGGGCAATCCGAGTACCGTGTCATTGCGGTATATACGAAGGAGATGATTCTGTTATTCATTTTGCGCCTCAAAGCGGATCCAAAATGAAGGAAGAAGCGGTTATTCATCGGTCAACTCTTACAGAATTTGCAAACGGCTCCCCTGTTCTTGTAATTGAATTTCCACTTGAAAAATGTTTCTCTCCTGAAGAAACTATTAATCGAGCACATTCACGTTTAGACGAACAAACCTATAACCTGTTTCTTAATAATTGTGATCATTTTGCCACATGGTGTAAGATCGGAGAGCATCATTCACAACAAGTTGATTTGTTGAAACAAATTGCAATTGTAATATGTGAGCTTATAGATGGGTCCAATGAAAATCAAACAGAATATAAAAAAGTGGCAGAAATAATATGTAAAATATATGAGATATTAGAAAAATTTATATCGCCCGAAATCAAAAAGAACATATAATTTCTAAAGAAGGACGTGTCAAACCCATGAAAGAGATTATAAAATCTATTCGAGAAAAAATTAAAAAAATGAAATATTCGTTAAATATTACGGATATAACCGAAGAAGATATTTTGTCCAAAGTAAAATATTTTAAAAATAATGTGTAAAATATCAATTCCCCCTTGTGATCTTTGTACCTTCGTGCTCTTCTTCGTGTGAATCTTTTCGAATAAACCTTTCCCTCTTCTTCCACGGAAAAAGCGGCGGAATCAACCACCACGACAATAAAACAGCTATCCCAAAAACGCAGTAAGCAATGGTGAATGCAATCTGCGGAAACTCATAAAATATCAATAAATGAATCAGCCTTGCAATAAATGACTCCCCGCTGGCGTTTTGCTGTCCTGCCGCTACACGGAGTTTGTATTCCCAATCCGTCAACGGACATGAGATACCAAATAAAGTTTCAAAAACAACGAAAAGGATCATTGCCAGGTGGATTGCCCTTAACCAAAAATTTTTGATAAAACGCCATCGTAAAATACCGCCGAGAATAATTACAAACAGTCCGCCGACAACGGATATAACATATCCAAAGTGAATTGACACAATCAAGTCGGCAATTAAAGATCTGTTCATAAATAACCGCTTCCTTATATAAATTTCTGTTACTTACTCGTCCTGCATAAACTCTGATAAAGCCCTTCCTGCACAATCAACTCATCATGACTCCCCGCTTGTACAATCCGCCCTTTTTCAAAAACGTAAATAACATCCGCGTTGCGAATGGTAGAAAGCCGGTGCGCGATTGTTACGATTGTGCGGCTTCCGGCTATTTCATTGATTGCCTGCTGTATCTGCTCTTCGGTGTGTACGTCTACGGACGCGGTCGCCTCGTCAAGAATAAGCACCGGAGTCTGGCATAGTACCGCTCTTGCTATCGCTATGCGCTGCTTTTGACCGCCTGACAACTTAACGCCGCGTTCCCCTATCTGTGTTTGATAGGCTTCTGGCATTTGCATTATGTCGTCATGTATCCTTGCGGTCTGTGCCGCCGTTTTAACCTCTTCAAACGAAGCGTCAGGTCTTGCAAACGCGATATTTTCTTCGATAGTTCCGTTAAATAAAAACGTATCCTGCAAAACTAAAGAGATATTGCTTCTCAGGCTTTCTAAAGTGACGTCGCGCAGATCGTGTCCGTCAAGGCAAATATTACCGTCTGTCGGATCATAAAACCTTGAGATAAGTTTGCTCAACGTAGTTTTTCCCACGCCCGTTGCTCCTACAAACGCCGCCATTTGCCCCGGCTTAATTTCAAACGATACGTCGTCAAGAACGGGGACGCCCTGAATGTAGGAAAAACTGACGTTCTTAAAAATAATTTGCCCCTTTGCTTTTCCAATTGATTTTGCCGTGGCAGTGTCCTTGACGCTTTGCGGCGCGTCTAAAATTTCAATCACACGCTCCGCTCCGGCAAGCGATTGCTGGGCGGATTCCAAAAGCTGGGCTGCGCCTGTAATTGGCGCGTAAAAAAGGGCAAGGTAAAGAAGAAAACCGACAATTTCAGAAACGGAAAGCTCATTTTTGTACGCCAAAAATCCGCCAAAGCCGACGACAATGACGCTGCCAATGGAAGTTAAAAACTCCACGCTGGGATGAAATATGGCGCTTAACTTCAGGGCGCGAAGCATGTTATGTGTAAAGTCTTTGCCTTTTTTTAAAACTTTTTCAGACGCGTAAGTTTGGCGGCCAAAAGCCTGTATTTCCTGTATACCCGATAAATTATCCTGTAACTGCGCGGATAATTCTCCCTGTGATTTTTGCGTTTTCTGAAAATTGGGACGCACCTTGCGGATGAAAAACCACCCTGATAACAGAATGAACGGGATGGGAATACAGGTGATAAGCGCAAGACGAGCGTTTAAATTAAAAAGAATAATTGTTACCCCTGTGAGAGTAACAAAATTTGTTATAATATCGGGAGTGATGTGGGCGTATATCAATTCAAATGTCGCAACGTCGTTCATTACGCGGCTTAACAGTTCGCCCGTTTGTTTGTTGTGGAAATAGTCCATGGAAAAAGACTGAATTGCGTTATATGCTTTCATCCGCAGTTCAAGCACAAGATGCCACGCCGCCCTGTGCGAGCAGTAATTGGATAAAAACCGGAACAGGATGCGTATCATGAAAAGACATAACAATCCGCCTGCCATCCGCAGTACGGTGATTAAATTTTCCCGCGTCATACCGGCTGCGACAAGTCCCGTCATAGCCGCCATGATTCTTGGGGCAATCAGGTTTACCGTCGTCATCATAAGCGTGCCAAAAATTGCCAGTAGTAACCAGCCTTTATATCTGACAGCTTCTTTTGCTATGCGCCATAAAGTTTTCATTGCGGTTCTTTATTAATCCCCTTCTGCGGGATACGGGTTATTACTGATACCTGCCAGGCGCGCTATGGCTTCGTGGCAATCCTTCCGCATTTTTAGTACCGCTTCCTTGCGTCCCAGGTTTTGATCGAATAACAAAGGTTCGCCGATACGCAAAGTGACCATGGGGAGTTTTTGATTTCCGATAATCGCTCTGAAAAGATTTACCAGCGTATAGGGAAAATGGGGTTTACGATAGGAAAAAGCTATGGGAACAATAGGCATATTATAACGGTGGGCAATACTGAAAACGCCTTTTTTAAACGGCCTTATGGGCTGGAAAAAATAAAACATCGCCGTTTCAGGATATGCGTGTATCCATTTCTTCTTTGCGTGAATTTCATCAAACGCGCGGTTAAAACATTTCATTAAACTTATGCTCTCGGGGATTGGGATGCCGCCCGTGTAGCGGACAAAACCCCTGTCGGAAGTTTTGAGATTTTCCTTCCATGCGGGGAAAAATACCGTGCGGTAACGGATTGCCTTGAGTAAAAAAAGTAAATCCCACTTGTGTATGTGATTTGAAACTGTCATGGCTCCGTTTTTCAGGAGCGAACGGTGTTTGCGAAGAATGTCTCTGCCTTCAATTTTCAACCCGAAGCGCAGGACAGACAAAGGAAATACAAGGACAAAAATTCCCAAGTGTATTAATCCGCGCATGAATCTAAAGGCGAAAGATTTATCCAAAAAAGGATAGTTTTCATCAAGAGTGAGATCGTGTATGTATTTCATCTCTATCATGTGCTGATCCAGTTTTGTAGGATAGACATAGTTAAGTTTGGGGATATACGGTTCCATCAGAAAAACCTCGTTAAATATGTTGAGATAATAGGGATATATGTCACCAGCAGCAGCACCGCAAATTGAACAAGCAGGAATGGCAGCACATAACGGCACACCTGCGTAAATGGCTTTTTAAAACGGTAACTTGCCAGAAAAAGATTAAGTCCGACGGGGGGCGTTAAAAATCCAAGTTCAAGATTCAGTATAAAAATAACGCCCAAATGTACCGGATCGATACCGTAGACTTCACCTAACGGGGATAGGAGTGGGAGAATTACCAGAATCGCGGAAAAAATATCCATTAGACAGCCGACAACCAATAAAGCCAGGTTGAGGAGCAGAAGGAACAGGTACTTCGATTCAATTGCCCCCTGCATCCAACGGGCAAAATTTTCAGGAGCCTGGGTGTCCACAATAGCGTAGGAGAGGGATTTCGCCGCGGCGATAATACACAGTACGCCGCCGATAATGGGCAGGGCTTTGTAAAAAACCTGCGGGAGCGCGGAGATTTTAATATCTTTGTGGATCAGCACCTCGGCAATAAACACGTAGATTACTGATATGGCGCCAATTTCGCTAAGAGAAAAAGCGCCTGAAAAATACCCGACAATCAAAAAAAGAGGAAGCAGTATTTCCGCAGCCGATTCTTTGAGGGAAGATGCGGCTGTCTTAAAATGAAAAGGCTCAACCGGAATTTTTACTTTTTTTGACGCGGTAATACCGATAACAATCATTGCTGCGACCATAATAATGCCCGGAATCAGAGCGCCTAAAAACATGTGAATAACGCTGATTCTGGATGCCGACCCCGCGAGAATAATTGGAAGTGAAGGCGGAAACATAAGCCCGATACAACCGGCGGAAGTCAGCAGGCCGATGGTAAAATTTTCCGGATAGGAAGCCCCGCTCAGTGCCGTAAAAAGAATTCCACCTAACGCGAGGATTGTCACTCCTGAAGCGCCGGTAAAGGAAGTGAAGAAAGCGCAGATAATCACCGTAACGATAATCATACCTCCGGGGAGCCAGCTCAGCAGACTGCGGAAACATTTTACCAGCCGCTGTCCCGCGCGGCTTTCGGAGAGTATAAAGCCGGTGAGGGTAAAAAGTGGAATGGCGATAATGCTGGTATCGGTGAAAGCCGAGTAAATGGAATTATTCACCGTTTCGGCTTCGCCTCCCGCAGACTGAATAGCCACAAGAGCGATACCGGCTATTATTGTAAAAACCGGCGTACCCATAAGAGCCGCAGCAATCAGCAATATGATTAACGGCAGTCTGATACGGAAAAGAATGTCGTAAAAAAGATCGATCAGATAATAAACAGAGTCCGGCGCGTTAAAGCCCCAGATGATTTTAACGATAACCGGAAACGCGGCGACGCTTCCCAAAACCAGCGCAAGTATTGGAACAATACGTCTTTTGTCGGGTGATTGCAGAGCAAACCGCACCGCCATTACACAAAATGCAATGGGCATCGCAAGAATGAAAACCACATTTGGAATAAAGCCGATTAACTTGGGTTGTATGGCGATTTTAATAAATGAAACTGAAGACCATGCGAGAATGGTACAGACAAAGATCGCAATAAAGCCGGTGATCATGGCAATAATCCGCCGCGTCTTTTCGTCTTTTATATAATGGATCAAAGTAATGGAAATGTGTTCCCCTGTTCCGGCGGTAAACATTCCGGAAAAAAGTCCCAGCACAAGAAGGATGTGAATCAACAGCCCGGTGGCCGCCGGAACGCCGCCGCCGAAAAAACGGGCGCAAGCCTCCGCCGCGGCAATCAATACCAGAGAAACAAGGGCGGCGATACAGACGCTTTTTTCAATCAGGGAAAAAATTGAACCGAAAGAAAAATGTTTTTGTCCCATCAACGGCGTCCGTTACGGTAATTTTTTAAAATAGCGTCGATACGCTCATAGGCATTCCGGTCAAATACTGTTCCGATAAGATTTGGCATTGCGCGTCCGATTTCATCATACCAGAGCTGTTCCTGCTGAGGGCTTAACTGGTTTACTTTCAAACCGTAGTTTCCCAAAGTTTGAATAATCTCGTCTTCCAGCTTTCTGATGTCCATGTCAAGTTTCGCCTCGTTTTTTCTTACCGCGTCGATCATCTGTGGCTTGTATTTTTCAGGAATCGATCTCCACGTCCGCTGGTTAAAAATTAACGCTCCCAAAAAAGGGGCGACGTTAATGGAAGCCATATTTTTCGCAAGCCCAAAAGCCTGCGTACTTCCCACCGCGACAGGACTTTGAAAAACCGCCTCCACCATGTTGCTATTCAGCGCGATAAGAATATCATTACGCTCAACGGGAACCATCTGAAAACCCATCGCCTTAAAAACCTTGTTCATTTCCGCCTGATCGGCGTTGGTTCCCAGCTTTTGCTTTTTTAAGTCATCAGGCGTAAAGACCGGCGCTTTGGAAAAAAATTTAACCCAGCCGACCCGCGCCCATGCAAGGGTAAAATATCCCTTATTATTGATACTTTCCTGAAAGCCGCTGACAACTTCCTTTAGAATCAGATCGAGCTCGTCGTCGTTGCGAATCAAAAACGGACAGCTTAAAGTCATTATTTCGGGGCTGATTTCATACAGTCCGAGCGTGGAAAGCACCGCCGCCTGAATCTGGTTCAACTTCAGTCCGCGAACCACCTCGCTTTCATTGCCGGCTACGCCGTTGTGGTAAATAATCAGTTCCACTTCACCGTTGGTTATTTTTCTCCAATCGCTGGCAAGCTGGTTAAAAAAACGCCCCCAGGGAGTGTTTTCCGGAATCGGCGATGCCATTTTGATGGTGATCTTCCGTTGTGCAAAAAGCGGATTAACCAGAAAAATCAAAATAACCGCTAATATAATACGTGTTTTCATTTTAATATCTTTTGAGTCATCATATCATAATTTATACTTTTTCAACAATTGTATGGAGCTGAAGCCGCCCTTGCCACAGCTACTTGAAACTCCCCCCCAAATTCGCGATAATTCTATTACATGAACAAGTTTATTTTCGTCTCGGGCGGCGTTTGTTCCAGTTTGGGGAAGGGAGTTGCAGCTTCTTCAATAGGAGCCTTGTTGGAAAGCAGGGGGCTTAATGTCCGAATGGTAAAATGCGACCCCTACATCAACGTAGACGCGGGGACAATGAGTCCATATCAACATGGCGAGGTTTACGTGACCGACGACGGGGCGGAAACCGACCTCGATCTTGGCAACTATGCCCGCTTTACAAAAGGCCGTCTGAGCAAGGCAAACTCAATAACAACGGGACAAGTTTATGAAGCGGTAATCCGCAAGGAAAGGGAAGGGCAGTACCTCGGCAGATGCGTGCAGGTAATCCCCCACATCACCGATGAAATAAAAAACCGTATTCTGGCGGTTTCTAAAGAAGAAAACGACACTGATGTCGTTATAATAGAAATCGGCGGAACTGTCGGAGATATCGAATCCATTCCATTTTTAGAAGCGGCGCGTCAGATTATCCATGAGCAAAATAAAGGCGACGCCATATCAGTACATCTAACTTTAATTCCCGAAGTGGCAAGCGGCGAGTTAAAAACAAAGCCGACCCAACACTCCGTAAAGTCAATGCAGGAAATGGGAATTCAGCCGGACATTTTGATCTGCCGCGCCCCCGTAATGCTCGAAGAAGCGACACGGCGGAAGATCGCGCTTTTTACCAATGTTGACATTGACGCGGTGTTTACTTCACCGGACATTGATACGACCATTTATCAAATACCGATGGTTTTCTTTGATCAAAAACTTGATCAGGTAATCCTGAACAAAATGGGCGTTGAAAGCCGCCATGCCGACATGCGCCCGTGGCATTCCGTGATGGAGCATTTTACGGCGCGTAATGGAAAAGTGCGTATCGGCGTTGTCGGAAAATATATGGAACTGCACGATACTTACACGTCGTTATATGAAGCGCTGTTTCACGCAAGCCTTGAGTGCGGCGTAAAAATGGAGCTTGTAAAAATTGATTCGTCAAAACTTGAAGAAACGGAAAACACCAACACAATTTTGGGACGCGGCGACTCAGCCAAAAACAGTATGTTTCAGGTTGACGGTATTCTGGTTCCCGGCGGCTTTGGCGAGCGGGGAATCGGCGGCATGGTAAGAGCGGCGGCGTGGGCAAGGACAAACAAAGTTCCGTATCTGGGAATCTGCCTCGGTATGCACATAATGTTAATTGACTGGGGACGCAATGTAATGAATTGGGCTGACGCCGATTCAACCGAATTTAACCGCGACTCCAAACATCCTGTTGTGAGCCTTCTTGAAGAACAGGTCAATGTAAAAAATTACGGCGGTACCATGCGTCTTGGCGCGATGGAAACCATAAATCAGGACGGCACCCATATTTTAGCGGCATACGGCGAAAAGCGCATAATGGAACGCCACCGCCACCGCTATGAATTTACCAATCAGTACCGAGAAGAAATGACAAAGACCGGCCTTATACTTGCGGCTTTTAATTCTGACGGCTCTCTGGTTGAATGTGTTGAATGGCCAGATCATCCGTGGGGCGTCGCCGTTCAATTCCACCCCGAATTTAAATCCAAACCAACCGCGGCGGCTCCCCTGTTCAGGGATTTTATCGACGCGGTTAAGAAGTGCAAATGAAAAAGGGAATAAACCCCGCGCGCGGGGCAGTCTGCATATTGATATTTCTCATAACGCTGTCATGTACTTTTGATTACGGGGAATCAGAGTCTGAGGAAAGGGTACTGCCCGACTTGGTTATGATAAATGTAGAGTATATACGCGTAAGGGCGGCGGATCCCATAGCGAAAGTTCAGGCGGAACGGGCTGAACGTTACGAAAAACAGGGCGTAATGAAGCTTGAAAACTTTACGTTTGAACAATACGGAGAAAAAGGCAGCGAAGTAAACACAATAGGAAGCGCGGGAAACGCTTCCGTGGATATTAATTCCGGTGATATTCAGATGACAAACGGGGTAAGACTCGAAGTTGAATCCGAAGATATTATTATCGAAACAAACCAGCTTGAATGGAAAGATGAAACGCATATCCTTTCAACGGGAACTGAAGACGAGGTTAATATTTACCGCGAAAACGGCACGCATTTTATTGGCACAGGCCTTACCGCGGACGCGCGCAGGCGTACATTTGAATTTTCAAGCGATGTAAGCGGTTCTTACATTCAGGAAGACGATGAAGACGAAGACGAGGTAAATGAAGAACAGGAAGTAGCAGGTGATGAATAATATTAAAACATCAACAGCAAATTTTCACAAACCTGCACAGAAAAAAAATAAATATCAATATATATGTTTGTGCGGTTTGTGTTTAATATTTTTCATGTTCTTCCGCGTTCAATACGTTAACGCTGACACTTTTACTTTTAAAGCGGATAAAATGTCCGGCTCAAAAGCGCTGGGTAGCGAGATAACAATTTTAATAGGGCACGCTGAAGTCCGCTCTGACAATCTGTTGTTACGCGCCGACAGAATTGAAATACAGGGGAAAGATAATCAATTTATCGTATGTAACGGTAATGTGTGGGGACATGAGGAAGATAAAAATATTTTATTTTTTACGGAAAAACTCCGTTATGACCGCAAATTGAAGATCGCGCGGCTTGAAGGCAACTCGTCTATGGAGGACAGGGATAATAAGATTGTAACAAGAGCGCGATTTCTTGAATATGACGATAAAAGAGAAATCGCTGTTTTTCAAATCAATGTGCGCCTGTTCAAAGACGATATGGTATGCCGTTCCGAATACGCGATTTATCACCGCAAGAAAAAATTACTCGATCTTTCCGGCTTTCCGGTAGTATTTAAAAAGGATGATGAATTCCGCGCTGATAAAATCCAAGTGGACTTGGACACGGACGACGTTATTATGGAAGGAACCGTTACCGGAACAATAATGAATTAAACTTATGACATATAACAAGGTTTTAACTAAGGAGAACGTCCCGGAAACAGAAATCCCCCCTGATGTTTTAGCGGCAATCATAACATCGGCGTTAACAAGATACAATGCCGACAATGAAGATGAAATTGATACTCCGCTTACTGTCGAAGTTATAAGTGAAAAAAAACCCGCGCCAAAAATACAGGAGCATACGTTAGGCGTTTCAAATTTATTTAAAAGCTTTGGAAAAAAACTGGTTGTGAAAGGTGTCAATTTTACAATGAAAAACGGCGAAGTAGCCGGGCTTCTTGGCCCCAACGGCGCCGGGAAGACTACAATTTTCTATATGATTGTAGGTTTCTATCAGCCTACCATGGGTTATGTGACAATGGACGGCGTTGATATAACTCAAAAGCCGATGTACCGTCGCGCAAGGATGGGCATTGCCTATCTTCCGCAGGAAGCGTCAATTTTCCGCAAACTTACCGTTGAGCAGAATATCTGGGCAATTCTGGAAAGCAGGCAGGATATTGAAGAAAATGAAAAAAGGAACAAACTGGAAAGCCTTTTAGATGAATTCGGTATCGGGCGCATCCGCTCTCAATTAGGCTACACTCTTTCCGGCGGTGAGAGACGCCGCACAGAAATAGCCCGCGCCCTTGCTACAGAGCCGAAGTTCCTGCTTTTGGACGAACCTTTCGCCGGAATTGACCCAATCGCGGTTTACGAAATCAAGCAAATAATCCGCCAACTTGCCAAAAAAGGCATTGGCATCCTTATTACCGACCACAATGTCCGCGATACTCTGGAAATTACAAACGAAGCGTTTATCATCGCCGATGGTAACATATTCGCAAGAGGCGATAAAGATGTTATTCTGAATAATGAGATGGTCAGAAAAGTTTATTTGGGCAGTGAATTTAGGATGTAGGAGGCAGGAAAATGAATGTTTTTATTATTTGTATGAATAAAGAGAAAGAAAAAGCTTTACAGTTTTTGTCTTTCCTTGAAAAAACAGATATTCCCTCGGAAACGCTTCTTATTCATAAGAAGGATGAAGGGCTGAGAACCATTGAAAATTTCTCCCATGTTGCGATTTTTTCGGCGCTTGGACCGGGGTGGATAGATTTTCTTGCGGGATTTTTTTGCGGTTCACATATTCCTATTCTTGTATTCGGGAAAAACGCCATCGAAAGCATTCCCGATGTATTTGCTTTTTGCTTTAAATTTATTGATACTAAAGAAAAATTACATGACTATTTCATCGGCGAATATGAAAATTTCAAAAAAAATGAAGCCGCATCGGAAACAAATCATGCCAGACAAGCCTTGCTTGACAGGGGCATTCCAACGACAAACGACGCTCTTGCCCAGTGTGTCGCTGAAGATAAAGCGGAAGAAGTTTCTCTCTTTTTTGCCGCGGGTTTTTCACCCGATACAAAAGACAAAAAAGGAGTTCCCTTGATTAGCATTGCCGCCAGAAACGGGCATTTAAATACCCTTGAGCTTCTGCTCAGTTCCGGCGCTCAAGTGAATCTCATTGCCGAAGACAGGGGTTCTACCGCTCTTTTTGACAGCGCTCTTGAAAAAAATAAAGATATGATAAAAATCCTTATCGGAGCCGGAGCGGATGTGAATATTCAGAGCAAAGACGGACAAACCGCGCTGGTTGTAGTTGTAGGCGCGGGAGATGAAGAAATTGTTGAAATACTGGCAAAGGCTGGGGCTGATCCTGACATTAAAGACGCTCTTGGCGTCAGCGCGAGAAAGTACGCTACCATTTTTGGTAATAGTAAAATGCTGGCTATTTTTGATGCTGAAGTGTTAAATGAGGTGACGTGAAAAGTTCATGCTTGAGTGTTACTGACAATCAAGCGTGTACTATTTTATTCGCCAAGCCGTTTTAAAATAGCTCCATGTTTTTTATTTGTTTTTTCAAGTGAATTTATAATTGATTTTTCTTTATTATTTTCATATAGTTTAATTTTTTCTCGAATGGATTTTATTGTCCCTTTCATGGGTTTGACACGTCCTTCTTTAACTTGTGCAAGCCCTTCATCAATTAATGTATACAACTCCATTTTACCGGCCATAAATTCATATGTTTCAATATTCTATCATGATTCTTGTATTTAATTAAGAGGGAATTAATATAACAATAAAATATTGACAAATAGTATACAATGTAGTAATATTACATTATGCAGATAATATGGGATGCTGATAAAAACCGTAAACTTCTTGCTGATCGAGGACTTTCGTTAGAGGTTTTTGCGTCTTTGATCCTCGATAAAAAATATTGCGCTATTTTGAAAAATCCTTCAAGAAAAGATCAAAAAATATTTGTTATCCCTTATCAAAATTATACCTATGTTGTTCCATTTCTTATTGATAATGAGCAAAACATAGTATTAAAAACAGTATTTCCAAGCAGGAAATATCATAAAATATACGGAGGAAAAAAATGAAAAAGATATTGGACGCTTTTGAACAATCCATTGAAAATAATGCAGAAAAGTTTGTACCGCTTTCCGATGCGGAAAGAACCGAGGTAGAAACCATTATTAACGCGGCAAACAAAACCAAAAATATAAATATTCGTATTTCGGCATACGATATTGAGAAAGTCAAACAATTATCCACAGAAGAAGGAATTCCCTATCAAACACTTATTTCGAGTGTTATTCATAAATATATTACTGGGAAACTTGTAGATGAAAAGGCTGTTTTGAAATCAATGGAGTTGTTAAGACATTAAATAATACAGAAATTCTGCCACGAACCACACGAACAAGGAGCGAACCAAGAAGGATAAGAGTAAATTATCTTTGCTTTTTCTTGATAATTGGGCTTTTCTATGCTATATTTTCCTTATGAGTGTTACACAAACTGTAGATATTCCGGCTAACCGCCGGGTGCATTTGGATTTTGAAGTCCCTCTTGAGATACCGATTGGTAAGGCACAGGTTGAACTTAAAGTAATTCCATTTGATAATAAATCGGATAATAACGGGAAATTCCATATCTCCAAACAGAAATTGGACGAAATTCTGCGGGAAGCCCAAACGCCTATCTCGGATTCGCTAACGGGAATATTGGCACATCTTGGTGACATTACCATCAAGCAAATCCGTGAAGAAAGGCTGGCTAAATACCTTAAATGAAACTACTTTGATAAAACAAAAAATAAATGCGGAGTTTAAGAAGATAGTTCCCATAAAGAAAACCGCATAGAAAAAAGATTATCATCTATAGTAGACCATTATTAATGTGGTAAATAAATACGGATTTATAAAAAAGAATTTTACCACGAACCACACGAACAAGGAGCGAACCAAGAGGGATAAGAGTAAATTCCCTACTTACCGCTTTTTATCAAGTGGGGGCAAGATGTATGCCTGAAAATTTTACTCGGGGTCCTGGCGAGAAAAAAACACCGCGACGGGGCGCGGCACTTTTTTTCCCGCCACCCCTCAAGTATGTTTTTAGGCATACATCTTAATCGCGCATAGGGAAATGAGAACTCATACGAACTATTGTAGTATCGCCAATTTTTTGGCAACATTATAAAATTATTGCATCAAGCGTTATTACATATACACTTGTTTATAATCAATAATAATTGTACTCTTAAAATACGGAATATGATTAAGTCATTCAAATGTAAAGAAACAGAAAAAATCTTTCAAGGACAAATTTCTAGAAAGTTTCCGGCAAACTTACAAACTCGTTCTTTTAATAAACTTGCTGCAATACATGTATCAAAAACATTAGAAGATTTAAAATCGCCTCCTTCAAATCATCTGGAACAGTTGAAAGGCGACCGTTTAGGTCAATATTCCATACGGATAAATGATAAATATCGTATATGTTTTAAGTGGGAAGACGGAATTGCAGATGATGTTGAAATTGTGGATTATCATTAATTTGGGAATACACAGTTGAAAACAACGCTTGACAATCCGTATTCCGTAGTATAGAATACAGAATATGAATAATAAACTTATAAAACTGGATCATGTTGGGAAGATTCTCTTTGAGGAATTTATGGAACCGTATAAATTGTCTCAGAATGCTCTTGCAAAAGCCATAGGTGTGGCTCCCAGCCGTATTACTGATATAGTAAATGGGCGTAGAGGAATTACGGTTGATACCGACTTACGACTGACCCGTCTTTTTGGACTTTCGGAAGGGTATTTTTTACGTTTACAGGAACATATTGAAACTACTTTGGTAAAGCAAAAAATAAATGCGGAGCTTAAGAAGATTGTTCCCATAAAGAAAATTGCCTAGAAAAAGGATAATAATCCATAGTAGAAACTATTATTAATGCGGTAAATAAATAAGGATTTATACGGGAAGAATTTTACCACGAACTACACGAACAAAGAGCGAACCAAGAGGGATAAGAGTAAATTCCCTACTTACCGCTTTTTATCAAGTGGGGGCAAGATGTATGCCTGAAAATTTTACTTGGGGTCCTGGCCGAGAAAAAAGCACCGCGACGGGGCGCGGCACTTTTTTTAAGGAAGCCGCTTTCGTGGCATCTAAAAACCCCTCAAGTATTTTATTAGGCATACATCTTAATCACGTTTAAAAAATAGTGTTGGACACTGTTGCGTTACCATATAAATGTGACCGTTTAACCTAACTTAATACTATCACTTCTCTAAATATATCTTCACAATAGTTTAATAATAATTGTTCTCTTTCATTATTAGAGAAAATGTTTGTTGGCAATTTAAAGAAATAATAGTCTTCATCAAGAATATACGGATATTTTGAAAATGATTTAAT
>Ga0268262_10000422_pt1 | contig 56192 bp, 49 predicted proteins | sample TergutNc150P3_FD_190354 | JGI IMG/M metagenome (GOLD analysis project Ga0268262, IMG submission 190354) | Nasutitermes corniger P3 segment gut microbial community from laboratory colony in Florida, USA - Nc150 P3 (SPAdes) (version 2) | ecosystem: Host-associated > Arthropoda: Insects >... | reverse complement strand
AGGTAGTCCGGTTAAGCACAAATGTTACCTGGCCAACGATTATCGTTGCCTTTGTGCTGTGCTGCGCGGTAGCGGTGTTGTTCGGCGCGTTTAACGGCTCCCTGGTTGCCATCTTTAAAATTCAGCCGATGATCGCGACTCTGATCCTGTTTACCGCCGGCCGCTCGATCGCGTACGGGATCAACGGCGGCGCGTCCCCTAAACTCTTCGATGACATAACAAAACAAATTGGAACTTTTTTTGCGGGCGTTCCAGTCCCGACTCCTATATTTATCGTAATATTGTACATTATTGGATTTTCTTTGCTACTTAAATTTTCCAATCTCAGGCTGTACGTGGAATCGGTTGGCATTAACGAAAAAGCCTCCCGGCTAAACGGACTTAACCCAGTCGCAATCAAGATCATGGTATATGCGCTTCTGGGACTATGCGTCGCTGCTGCCGGGCTTATTAACACTTGCAGGATGCAAAGGCTCGATCATCTCGGCATTCTGAGCGGCATAGAAATGGACGCAATCCTGGCGGTGGCAATCGGCGGCAACGCGCTAAGCGGCGGAAAGTTCAGCATAATTGGCTCCATAGTCGGCGCTTATACAATCGAAATATTGAACATGACTTTGCTCAGGCTGAGAGTGGACCCGGAACCAATAAAAGCGTATAAAGCCGCTTTCATAATATTACTCATGCTGGCAAGTTCGCCTGTTGTGAAGGAATATGTCAGCAAGCTGTGGAATAAGCGGAAATTCATGATAAAGGGAGAAGTGTAATATGTCGGACATATTGAAGAAAGCTTCCCCTTTGAAACAGAAAATGTCGCTTACAGATTCCAATCTGCTGTTTTTGATCGCCGTTTGCATATTCGTGATTCTGTATTCGCTTTCCATCGTCTTTTTGGGTGGAAGCTTTCTCAGGGTGCAGGGTTTTGCCGATCTCTTAAACAATAACGCGGCATTAATCATTATCACCTGCGGATTGAGCATCGTGATGGTTGGGGGCGGCATAGACATATCGGTCGGAGGCGTTATCGCCGTGGTTACCGCAGCCTGCGCCGTATACCTTGATTCGGGCAGCGGTAATGTGTTGGTCTCGCTGGTTATTGCGTTGGGTATAGGTCTGGCGTTTGGGCTGGTGCAGGGATTTTTGGTGGCTTACCTGGAGATTCAGCCCTTTATCATTACTCTGGCCGGGATGTTTTTTGCCAGAGGTATGGCAACCGTCATCACGAAATATTCGCACGCGGTTATGCTGGAAAGTTTTATAGCGCTTAAAGAGACGAACATAAAAATTAATGCTCTGGGTTATGTCGCCAGAAGCGGGAAGTTGATACCGGTAACAATAGATATGGGGGTAATCGTCGCTCTTGTCGTGGTTATGGCTGTCGCCTTTGTCTTAAAATGGACAAGGTTCGGACGCAATTTGTACGCTGTCGGCGGCAACAGCCAGAGTGCGCTGACGCTTGGTATCAACGTCAAACGCACAAAGTTTTTTTCCTACCTTATTTGCGGCTTTCTTGCCGGCATAGGCGGTTTCGTCTTCCTTCTAATGACAGGGTCAGGTTACTCTCAGCACGCAATGTATTTTGAAATGAAAGCCATCGCCGCGTCCATCATCGGCGGTACGCTGCTGACCGGAGGCGTCGGCAACATTATCGGTTCTCCGATTGGCGTATTGGCGCTTATGACTATTGACACGATTGTTCGGGCTTCAGGCATTACCACCGGAGGCCGGGAATACCTACAAGACATCACGACCGGCGCAATGCTGTTCCTTGCGCTTATACTGCAAAGTGTGGTTCTTTCACGCCGTGGTAAGGGCAGTTTCATACAGATGATTCCCAAATGGCTGAATTTCAAAGGTAAAATCAGTTGACAAAGACAGCTTTTACACTTGTATAATATTATTGAAGATATTGTTATTGAGGATGCCATTATGGACGTAAAGCAAGCTATTATTGAAAACAAAACGGCTCTTGGAATAGAGCTTGGCTCTACCCGTATTAAAGCGGTATTGATTGACGAAAACTACGCTCCCATAGCTTCAGGCGGACATGATTGGGAAAACAGGCTGGAAAACGGGGTGTGGACATACCATCTTGACGATGTGTGGAAAGGGCTGCAAGAGAGTTTCCGGAATTTGGCGGATGATGTCCAAAAGCGTTATGGCGTAAAACTGGTTACGGTTGGCGCTGTCGGTATTTCCGCCATGATGCACGGGTATCTGGCATTTAACAAGAGCGGCGATCTTTTGGTTCCTTTCCGTACCTGGCGCAACACCACGACGGAAAAAGCCGCTGCCGCTTTAACCGGGGAATTCCAGTTCAACATACCCCAGCGCTGGAGCATCGCGCATTTGTACCAGGCGATTTTAAACAAGGAAGATCATGTAAATGACATTGCGTTTATTACAACCCTGGCAGGTTATATTCACTGGAAACTGACTGGCCAAAAAGTGCTTGGTATTGATGACGCTTCAGGAATGTTTCCAATTGACAGTACAATCAATAATTTCAACCAAAAAATGCTTCAGAAATTTTCCGAAATTGTTAAGCCTGTTGGATTTTCCTGGAGCATAGGCGATTTGCTTCCGAAAGTGTTAAGCGCCGGGGAAAACGCCGGCCTTCTGACTGCCGAAGGGGCGAAGCTGCTTGACCCTTCCGGCTCTTTGCAAGCGGGCATTCCCTTTTGCCCGCCTGAAGGCGACGCAGGTACGGGCATGGTTGCGACTAACAGCGTAGCGGAGCGGACCGGAAATGTTTCGGCGGGTACCTCTATCTTCGCGATGATTGTAATGGAGAAGGCGCTTTCAAAGCTCTACACGGAAATTGACATGGTAACCACGCCCGCCGGCAAACCGGTTGCGATGGTTCATTGCAACAATTGCACTACCGATCTTGACGCGTGGGTAAAACTGTTCAGGGAGCTGGCGGATCTTGCGGGGGCGAAAATTGAAAAAGCGGCCCTGTATGATGCCCTGTATTTTAAGGCCCTTGAAGGAGAAAAGGATTGCGGAGGCCTTCTGTGTTACAATTATCATTCCGGCGAACACACCACCGGTTTTGAACAGGGGCGTCCCTTGTTTGTGCGTTCCCAGGAAAGTAATTTTACACTGGCAAATTTTATGCGTAATCTCATTTTCTCTACGATGGCTACCTTAAAACTTGGGATGGATATATTAACCGAAAAGGAACATATAAGCCTTGACAACCTGTTGGGCCACGGCGGCCTTTTCAAAACAAAAGGCGTGGGGCAGCGGTTAATGGCCGGGGCGCTCAATACGCCCGTGTCCGTGATGGAGTCAGCAGGTGAAGGCGGCGCATGGGGTATCGCTCTTCTCGCGGCTTTTTTGCTGCAAGGGTCAAAGGGCATATCGCTTGAAAAATTCCTAGCGGAAAGAGTTTTTAAAGATGCAAAAGGCGACAGGGTAGAACCGGATCAAAAAGATGTGCAGGGCTTTAAAAAATTCATGGAAAGGTATTCGGCGGGCTTAAAAATAGAGCGGGCTGCCGTAGAAAATTTACACGAATAAAACAATTTATGGGGGTAATTTATGGATCTTAAAAAATTTGAATTTTGGTTTATCGTCGGAAGCCAGGATCTTTACGGAGACGCGACTTTAAAGCAGGTAGCCGAGAACGCCCGTGTTATGGCGGAGGAATTCAACAAGGATCCGCTGCTTCCGGGCAAGGTAGTTCTAAAACCTACAGCCATAACGCCGCAGGCTATCCGCAGCCTTTTTGAAGAGGCGAACGCCGCCGGAGCTTGCGCGGGCATCATTACATGGATGCATACATTTTCTCCTTCAAAAATGTGGATACAGGGCCTTGCCGCAAACAGGAAACCCCTTTTGCATCTGCACACCCAGTTTAACCGCGATATCCCGTGGGCTTCCATTGACATGGATTTTATGAACCTTAACCAGTCGGCGCACGGGGACAGGGAACACGGCCATATCCACGCCCGCATGAGGCTTCCGCGCAAGGTGGTTGCCGGTTTCTGGCAGGATATGGAAGTACGCCGCCGCATGGGCGTGTGGATGCGAGCCGCCGCAGCCCACCTGGACGGCATGAATTCGGTGGTGCTGCGCCTTGGCGACAATATGCGCGAAGTAGCTGTAACTGAAGGCGACAAGGTAGAAGCCCAGGTGAAATTTGGCTGGCAGGTTAATACCTGGGGCATTGGCGAGCTGGCGCAAAAGTACACGAATGTCAGCGATGCCCAGGCTGAAGCCCTCGCAAAGGAATACGCCGTTGCTTACGAATTGGCGTCCGGCCTTGCCCAGCCGGGAAAGGCCAGAACCGCGATGCTTGAGCAAGCGAAAATTGAAATCGCTTTAAAGGAAATGCTTGAGAAAGAAAACGCCGGGGCTTTTACAACCACCTTCCAGGATCTTCATGGTTTGCCGCAGCTTCCGGGGCTTGCCTCGCAGCGGCTTATGGAGCAGGGATACGGTTTTGGCGCGGAAGGCGACTGGAAGCAGTCCATGCTTACCCGCTGTGCTAAAGTAATGGCCTCCGGGCTTTCTGGCGGTGTCTCCTTTATGGAAGACTATACCTACCATTTTGAGCCAGGCAAGGAAGCCGCCCTTGGCGCCCATATGCTGGAAATTTGCCCCTCAATTGCCGGGGCAAAGCCCCGTATCGAGGTACATCCCCTGGGGATAGGCGGCAAGGGCGATCCCGCCCGCCTGGTATTTGACGCTGCCCCCGGCCCGGCTGTCCTGGCAACGCTGATTGACCTTGGCGACCGTTTCAGGATGATCGTGAACGAAATCGAGACCATCAAAATTGAAAAGGAAATGCCAAAGCTCCCCGTAGCAAGAGCGCTGTGGAAGCCTTATCCAAGTTTAAGCTGCGCCGCCGAAGCCTGGATACTTGCTGGCGGGACCCACCACTCTGTTTACTCCACAGCTTTGACATCTGAATATTTCAGGGACTGGGCAGAGATATGCGGCATTGAATTTGTCTTAATCGGGCGCGACACAAAACCGGACAGACTAAGGGATGAGCTCCACTGGAGCGAGGCTTACTGGTCAGGCCGCTAATATTTTGGAACAACTATATGTTTACAAGAAGAGTTCTCGCAAAGGCGCGGAGGCGCAAAGGACGCAAAGTTGTTGTTTGTTATTTTATCGTTATACTTTCAAGATTCTTACTATTTTTAATGTAATATATCTTGTAGAACAAGAATCAATCGAATAAGAACTCTGCGTCTGCGGACTTAAGTCCGATGCGCCTTGGCGAGAGAAAATTCGGGAATATTGTTTGTAAAGTTTAGAATGTTACGGAGTTTTTATTCGTGGATGCATATATATTACTGAGGGAACAAGCCTTTGAGGCAAACCTTGAAATTCAAAAGCAGAACCTTGCTATCTATACCTGGGGCAACGCTTCCGCTTTTGATCCTGAAAGGGCTGTTTTTGCCATTAAGCCGTCCGGCGTTCCTTACGACAAACTCAGCCCCGAATCCATGGTGCTTGTTGACCTTGAAGGTAAAATTGTTGAAGGGAAGCTGAAACCTTCTTCGGATACTAAAACCCACCAGGTGCTGTACAGGGAATTTTCGCAACGAACGCCGGAATCCGGCATTAAAGGCATTACCCACACCCATTCGCCTTACGCTGTCGCCTGGGCACAGGCAAAAAAGCGTGTCCCTGTTTTCGGCACAACACATGCGGATCACAGCACGGAAGAAATCCCCTGTACAGATTATATAAGCGAGCAGGCGTTAAAAAACGATTACGAGTTTGAAACCGGGAACCTCATTGTGGAGCATTTCAGGAAAAGGAAGCTAAACCCCGCCCATGTTACAATGGTGCTTGTCGCCGGGCATGGGCCTTTTACCTGGGGAGAAAGCGCAGCCAAATCGGTATACAACGGTGCTGTTCTGGAAGAGATCTGCAAGATGGCCCTCTTAACCCTGAGTATCGATCCGGAGGCAAAGCCGCTGCCTGAGTACATTGTCAGGAAGCACTGGGAACGCAAGCACGGGCCGGGCGCGTATTACGGGCAGTCATCTTAACAAATAAGTTCGTAATTTTTCCATAACCTCATTGAAATCCAGCGGTTTCCCGACATGGCTGTTCATGCCTTCTTCAATGCACCTTTGAATGTCCTCCCGAAACACATTTGCGGTCATGGCGACAATCGGGATGGTTTTAGCTTTCGGCGTGTCAAGCGCCCTGATACGTCGCGTAGCCTCATAGCCGTCCATTTCCGGCATCTGCACATCCATGAAGATCATGTCGTATTTTTCAGGCGCTTCGCTGAACAAGCGTACGGCTTCAAAGCCATTTTCCGCACAGTCTATCTCAAGCTGAGACGGTTCAAGCAGCGCCTGTACTATCTCGCGGTTGATTTCCACGTCTTCCGCCAGGAGTATGCGCCGCCCGGAAAAAATGCCCGAAATATCCGTCTGCGCATCTTCAATCTGCCGCCTGTCTATACCCAGGCATTCGTTTATTATGTCCGCAATGGTAGATGGGAACAGGGGCTTTGAAAGGAATTTATCTACCCCCGCCTGTTTCGCTTCTTCCGCAATCGCGGTCCATTCGGCGGCGGAAATCATTATCACCACAGAATTTTCCGATGACCGCAATTTTAGCTTTTGCGTCAATTGTACGCCGTCCATTACCGGAATTCTCCAGTCGACAAAACAGATGTTATAGTCTCCGTTCTTCTCTACAAGGGCTAAAGCTTCTTCCCCGCTTATCGCGGTATCGCAAAATATGCCGAATCTTTGCGCGATTTCGTTGAAATACAGCAAAATATCCGGGTCATCATCCACCGCTAAAATGCGGACATTCTTCCAGTTTATATTCTCGGAAAGGTACGCCTGCCTTTTTTCTGTGCTCCGCATAAGTTGCATTGTAAAGTTGAATGTTGAGCCTTTTCCCGGTTCGGACTGAACAAAGATCCTGCCGCCCATCATTTCCACCAGGTTTTTTGATATTGAAAGCCCCAGGCCGGTTCCTCCGTATTTGCGCGTCGTGCCGGATTCAGCCTGCTCAAAGGACTTAAACAGTCTTGCCTGCTGTTCTTCGCTTATACCTATTCCCGTGTCGGTTACCGAAATTTGTATGGTGCAGAGATCGTTCTCTTTGTTCAATAAGCGCGCACATAGGCTGATGGAACCTTCTTCGGGCGTGAATTTGTTCGCGTTTCCCAGTAAATTGGTGATGATCTGTACGAGGCGCAAGTTGTCGCCTATCATATTTTGAGGGATAGCCTGATCGATGTGTACCGAAAATTTCTGCCGTTTTTCTTCCACGCGGAAACTGACGACATTCACAACCCGCTGCAACAGCTTCTCAAAATCAAATTCCACCAGCGATAGTTCAAGTTTGTTGGCTTCTATTTTGGACATATCCAGAATATCGTTGATTACGCCCAGCAGGTGGTTCGAAGCGTCATGTATTTTCGTAAAGCAATAATCCTTGCGTTCGATGCCGGAGGCGGACTTTCCTATGCTGGTCATGCCTATTATCGCGTTCATTGGCGTGCGTATCTCGTGGCTCATGTTGGCCAAAAAGGCGCTTTTGTGCCTGCTTTCCTTGTCGGACTTGGCCCTTGCTGAGTCAACGCTAATAAGGATGATAATCAATGTTGCCGCAAGTAGTATTCCAAAAAAACTGAGGATCGCGGCCATTTGCCTAACGTTCTGATAATATTGCTCTTTTATCGCCATTAGTCCCAAATACCAGCCGTTTGGAAGCATTCGGATAAAGCAGATGGTCATTTCGCCTTTCCAGTTTTTCATTTGTATTTCCGATATTCCTCCCTTCTCTATCAATTCATCTTTCAGCGATGAGAGGGGAATCTGCGGGTTGGATATTTTCATTCCCGTATAATCCTGATTGGGGTGAGCAAGTAGCGTCATGTCCTGGGCAATCAGCAATCCGTAACCGCCGTTGGTAAGCGCTGTATTAACGACTATTTCTCCGATATAGCCAATCAGGAGATCTATACAGACAACGCCTAAATAATCGCCTTTATCGTCGTAAATAGCGCATGAGTAGGTTATTATTATCTCGCCTGTTGTTGCGTCAGTGTAAGGCGGCGTTTCGGCAATGCCGCTGCCAGGCATGTTAGCGGCTATGTACCAGGGACGGTCAGTGAGCGTGACTCCTTTTGGCAGAATGATGCCAAAACCGTTGAGGAATATGGGCCCTTCCGGATGTTTTTCTATATAACCGTAAAGCCCGTTTATATTCAAACTGCTGTTTTCTTTATTTTGTAAATAGCCGGTCATATCCCTGGTGTAAAACTGCATTTTGGCGATGTCCTCGCCGCCCAGGAGCATACTGCGTATTGCCTGGGCATAACTGCCCAGTACTGCCTTCGTTTCCGACAGGCCGGACTCTATTTGGGTTTCTACAAGATCGAGTAAGCTTTCCGTATTGCGCTTCAAATCGTCCCGCACGATTCTGTTTACATAGGCGTAGCTTAGTAAAACCATCAGTAAAAATGCCAGGGTTGTGAACAGTATCTGTGCGTATAATGGACGCTTTATGCCCAATTTACCGAATAGCCTTTGTGTTGTTGACATAGTTGGTTTCTTGTCGTAAATTATGGAAAATAAACATCCGCAATTCAATGAAAAGAGGCGTATTTTTTTGTTAAGTACCCTGAATTGTTGACAATGGGATATGATTTATTGTATTTTCTTACAAGGAAGGAGAAATATCATGGGACAGGCCAGTAAAAACTCGCGTACTTCAAGCGCAACTCAGAAATTCTTTTGCTCGTGCGGCGGCGAAGTTAAAATGAAGACAGTCTTTGAGAACGGCAAAGTAAAAAATCAGGCCGAATGTGAAAAATGCAAACGCGTTGAACGGCGGCCGTCAGAATTCAAATAGATGACCGGAATGGTGTAAATTTTTGATAGTGGGGGATTCATTTGGCAAAGAAAAAATCATCTGCTGAAAAACGGCATAGGCAGAGCGAAGAGCGAAGGCTGAGAAACAAGTCCGTAAAATCTTCAGTCAGGACCAGCGCGAAGAAGTTTGTCTTATTGGCTCATAAATCGGGGCATGATCCGGTAGAAACAGCCGCGGCTGAAACAGCCTTGAAAGATATGATAAAGAAGATAGATACCGCAGCCCAAAAGGGGATCATAAAAAAGAACGCGGCAGCCCGGAAAAAATCAAGGATGCAGAGGCTCTTCAATACAATCAAAGCGGCCCAGTAACTTCACACCTTTTCTTTCCGAAAGCGGAGTGTGACGGCTTGACTAAAATTACCAAAGCGGAAATTGTTGACGCCATTTATGAAAGAATCAGCGTTGATCGTAAAGATATACGGGACATAGTTGATCTTTTTATTGAGGAAGCCAAATCGGCTCTTGTTTCCCATAAGGCTATTGAGTTGCGGGGTTTCGGTACTTTTGAAATAAGAATCCGCAAAGGGCGTGAGAAGGCACGGAACCCTAAAACCGGCGAAATACTCTCTGTTAGTTCCCATGGAATTGTCTCATTCAGGTCAGGAAAAGAATTAAGGCAGGAAGTCTGGAACCTGAAACAGGAAGAAAAGCCCAACGAAGACGGGGAGAGCTCCTAACATTTTGGAACAACTAATTCTTTACAATGTTACTCCCATAAGAATTCTCACGGAGGCGCAAAGGCACAAAGAACACGAAGGGAAAACGAATATTCAAGCTTCCTTTGTGTCCTCTGTGTACTCCGTGCCTTTGTGAGAGATATTGGAAGTTAAATTTATGATGGTGCGGGCTGCTAGAGATTCCCTGGTCAATTTTATTGCATTGATAATAGCGGCAATTCTCTTCGCGCTATCTTTTCCCAACCTAATTTTTCAGAACGGGCTGCCACTTTTAGCCTGGGTTGCCTATATACCCGTATTTTGGGTGATACGCCGCAGTAGTTTCGGCCTTTGCTTTTTTTGGGGCGCTTTTTACGGTTACGCAGCTTACGGCCTTTTTAATTACTGGCTGAGTGTCTTCCATCCGCTGGCTGGTCTGATAGTCGGTTCCATTTACCTTGTATACTTTACCCTGCTTTTCCCAATCCTGCGCCTGGCTGTGATCGCTTTTCCACGCCGCTTTTATATAGTTCAGTGGCTGTGCTGGATGGCTTTTGAATACCTTAGGTGCCAGGGGTTTTTGGCTTACTCTTACGGCGTTACAGGCTATTCCCAATGGAATGTACTCCCCGTTATTCAAATAGCAGATATAGCCGGCGTATGGGGTGTTTCAGCCCTTGTAGTCTTTCCCTCTGCCGCGCTGGCGGCGGCTTCCGATAGCAGTGCCTTTAAGCTGAAAGAACAATGCGCCGCCCTAAAGGCTTTTTCCCGCCGGGAATGGCTGCCTGCCCTAATCTGGCTGGTACTGCTTGTAGCCTCGCTGGTGTACGGTTTTGTTTCTCCCATTGATTACACCGAGGCGCGCAAGGTAAAAATAGCCTTGATTCAGCATAATACCGACCCCTGGCTGCCTGCCAGGGCTCCGACTGCCGCCCAGGAGCTTGAGGAATATCGCAATGACTTTAGGATTTTGTGCCGACTGTCCGACGAAGCTCTGGCTGCCAGTCCGGATATTGATTTTATTGTCTGGTCCGAGACGGCGTTTGTCCCGAGGATATATTGGCACATGACAATAAGGGATGATATAAACTCATGGATGCTGGTAAAAGAGCTTTTGGACTATCTTGATAAAAAAAGCGTTCCTTTCGTAATTGGTAACGATGACTCCAGAAGAGATCCCTCTATTAACCCGGTTTGGGATCACCGGATAGATTACAACGCGGCCATGCTTTTCGAAGGCAGCCAAATCAAGACCATCTACCGAAAGCTCCACCTTGTACCCTTTACTGAAAATTTTCCCTATGAGAAGCAGCTCCCCTGGATCTACAACGCCCTTAAAAACGCGGACACGCATTTTTGGGAAAAAGGAAAGGAAGCCACTGTTTTTGAGGCTGCTGGCGTCAGGTTTTCCACCCCAATCTGCTTTGAGGACACATTCGGCTACCTTTCCAGCGATTTTGTGCTAAACGGCGCTGAACTGATCGTTAATATGTCCAACGACGCCTGGTCGGCGAGCGTACCTGCCCAAATGCAGCACCTTTCTATGGCGGTTTTCAGGGCGGTAGAGAACCGCCGGTCTATGGTAAGATCAACCGCTTCCGGGCAGACCTGTGCTGTTGACCCCAACGGCAGAATTCTGGCTATGGCGGAGCCTTTTACCGAAAGCTATCTGAACGCGGAAGTCCCTGTTGTTACGCCTTTATCGCTCTACACCCGCTTTGGGGATTATCTGGGTGTAATATTCACCTGGGCGGCATTTTTGGTGTTGATTGCCGGCTTGATTCGGTATATAATACAAAAACGCGGCAAGCCTTCATAAAAGAGGCATATAAACAAAGTAAGGAAGGTTTATTATGAATACGAATAAAAAAATTCTAATTGTTGATGATGAAACGATTAATCTGGATTTCTTTGATGTAATGCTTTCCAAGCTTGGTTTCGCTGTTGAAAAAGCCGCTGACGGAAAAGAAGCCCTGGAAAAAGTAAAACGCTTTTTCCCGGATCTTATTCTTCTAGACAATATCATGCCCAATATGACAGGGTGGGAAGTGACCAAGATACTGAAAAATGATCCCAAATATAAAGAAATTCCCATAATAATGTTTTCCGCCCTTGATGATGTAAAGGACAAGGTTGAAGGTTTTGAACTCGGGGTGGATGATTACATAACCAAGCCCTTTAATTTTTCCGAAGTTTTGGCAAGGATCAGGGCGGTGCTCAGGAACAGGGAGCTTTATGCCCAGATTGTGGTAAGGGAATCCCGCCTTTCGCTGGCGGAGGAGCTTTCAGCCGATATAAAGAACAATCTGCTGGATTTTGTAAAAAGCATCGACGAGCTAGATTCCGCAATAAGTTCTTTAAGCCTTAAAAAGGAAGATGACGCGCAGGAAAAGCTGTTTCAAGCGGTTTCCGATAAATCTAAAAAAGTCCGCAAGCATGTGGCGGAACTGGACGCAAGGATCGAAAAAACCATCGCGGAATGGGATAAGCTTAAAAAGAGAGAAATTGTCCTTTCCATGCTGGAAAATCAGATCCGCAACAACGTGGTCGAAGGGTAATCATTTCTGATGATAAGGGCCGACATAAGGAAAAAAGATCCGTCTCTGGTGGTTTTCGGAGGTAGCACCAGTTTTAACGGCCTTTTAATCTTTAAGGAATCTCTTTGCATCCAGGGAAAATTCAAGGGAACCATACAGGCAACGGGCGACCTTATTGTGGATAAAGGCGCTGTTGTGGAAGCCGATCACATCTCTGTAGCGTCCCTTAGCGTTCACGGAACCGTAATTGGCGCTGTCAATGCTGTTGACAAGATAGATTTGTTCCCCGGGGCGGAAGTCCGGGGGGATCTTACAGCGGCCAGGCTTCGTATTGCCGACGGGGTTTTGTTTGAAGGCCAATGCAGCATGACAGGCATAAGCAAGGATGTAGAAATTTTTTCCCGCCCCACGGAGGAAATTAAGGCTGAGCTCCAAAGAACCAATACCTGAAACTGCTGAGGAAATTGTAAAGATCCTTGCTGCCAGAGGTGAGATAATCGCAGCAGCCGAATCCTGCACAGCCGGCCTGGCAGCGCATCTAATAACCAGCGTACCGGGGGCTTCCGGGGTATTTTGGGGATCCTATGTTACATACAGGGCGGAAGCCAAGACAGAAATGCTGGGCGTTAACAGGGAATTAATACAAAAAGAAGGCGCTGTAAGCCGCGCTGTCGCGCTTGCGATGGCCGAGGGAGCCTTAAAAAAAAGCGGAGCATCCTGGGCTTTTTCGGTTACCGGATTGGCAGGCCCGACCGGGGATTCATTCGATGTTCCCATTGGGACTGTGTGGGTAGGAATTGCCAGTAAACTCAGCGGCAAGGATATGCGGTCAGAGGCGAAAATGTTCAGCTTCACAGGCTCGCGAAAAGAAGTGCGTGAAACCGCCGCAATGGCTGCGCTGGAAGAGGTTTTAGAAAGGATATTGACAGATGGAGGTTTTTAATCTAATGTAATAGGGCGGGAATTAAACCGCAATCCTTCAATGAGTAGCCCGTCTTTTTTGTATCAGGAAGTACCAAATGCAGACAATCGGAGTTAATGCATGGCAATAGTCAGAAGAGGCCGAAAACCAAAAATCAAAGAGGATGAATTATCTTCCGATTCGCAATCGGACGATATACAATCTGATGATTCACAAACAGGTGAATCCTCCCCGGATGAGCCGGAGACAAATGAAATGTCAGATGAAACCCAGGATCAGGCTGATTCTCAATCGGCCGAATCCGCTTCGGGAGACGAGGCCGCTCAAGTGCGGAATGGAAGCAAGATAATAAAGGTAAAAGTACTGCGTGACAGAAGAGATCCAATAATGCCCCTTAGGACTGAAATTAATCCCGCCCCTTTCCCTGCCAACAGCCCTCTACCGTCTTTGCCAAAGCTTGAAATTGGCCTAACCCCTTTCCCCTTCAACGGCCCCCCGCCGTCTTTGCCCCGGCTGCCTTCCATGCCCGATATTTATGGCCGGCCTGAACCCCGCCTTGATCAGGATAACGGCAAGCCCAGGCTGACCATAAATGAACTTATCCGCCTCAACATGATGGATCTCCGGGAACTGGCTGCGGTTTACAACATTTCTCACGATGACATGGTTTCGCTTAAGAAGCAGGAAATTATCTTCACGCTGCTTAAAACTCATACCGAGCGGGGCGGGATAATTTACGCCTACGGATCGCTGGAAATCTTGCCCGACGGTTACGGTTTTCTGCGGAGCCCTCAAAACTCCTACCTTCCCGGCCCGGATGACATTTATATCAGCCCAAGCCAAATCCGGCTTTTCGCGCTTAAAACAGGGGATACGGTTTACGGCCAGATACGCAGCCCCAAGGAAGGCGAGCGTTTCTTCGCCATGCTCCGGGTTGAGACTGTGAATTACGACGATCCGACTATTGCCCAAAACCGCATTCCCTTTGACAACCTGACTCCCCTTTACCCGGACAAAAAGCTCAACCTGGAAACCGTCACCGACGGGGTAAGCGAGCGCATCATCAACCTTTTTTGCCCAATAGGAAAGGGCCAACGCGCCCTTATCGTGGCTCCTCCCCGGACTGGGAAGACCATTATGATGCAAAAGATCGCCAACGCTATCACTAAAAACCACCCGGAAGTTTACCTTATCGTGCTGCTTATTGACGAGCGCCCGGAGGAAGTTACCGACATGGAACGCACCGTCCGGGCGGAGGTTATCTCCTCAACCTTCGACGAGCAGGCAAGCCGCCATGTGCAGGTAACCGAAATGGCGCTGGAAAAGGCAAAGCGCCTTGTTGAGCATAAAAAAGACGTGGTGATACTTCTGGATTCCATTACCCGCCTTGCTAGGGCGTATAACCAGACGGTTCCAACATCCGGTAAAATCCTTTCAGGCGGCGTTGATTCAAACGCCCTGAACAAACCCAAGCGCTTTTTCGGGGCCGCCAGGAACATCGAAGAAGGGGGGAGCCTGACCATCATTTCGACAGCCCTTATCGAAACCGGCAGCCGCATGGACGAGGTAATTTTTGAGGAATTCAAGGGCACAGGCAACCTGGAAATTAACCTCGATAGGCGTATTTCGGATCGCAGGCTGTTCCCGGCGATTAATATTAAAAAGTCAGGCACCAGAAAGGAAGAGCTTCTGCTTTCGGAAGAGGAGCTGCAAAAAATCTGGGTGCTTAGAAAGGTAATTAACCCGATGGACGATGTAGAAATCATCGAGCTTCTGGTTGACAAGATGAAAAAATCCAAGAATAATGAAGCGTTCCTGCGTTCAATGAACACAGGAGCAGCCGCTGTTGACTAGTGAGGAGTGTGTTAAAGTGAAAGATAAGATTCATCCCAGGTATGAGTTGACCAAAATAAGCTGCGCCTGCGGAAACGTAATAGAGACCCGCTCTACTGTAAAAGACTTAAAGGTGGAAATTTGTTCAGCCTGTCATCCCTTCTTTACGGGCAAGCAAAAGCTGGTAGACACCGCAGGCCGCATCGAGCGCTTCAGGAAGAAGTACAATATCAAAGAGACCTGAGCGTTATTAAGCTTTTGAAAAAGTATAGCAAGCCGGTATCCTTTTCCCCTTAAAGTCCTCATCAATAATGCTTGGCCTCAAGTCTTTAATAATAAATTCCGGGAAATCCTCGTTCTGAAAGTGGAAGCCTTTGGCGCTTGTACTAAAATACATTGTTCCTCCTGGGCTGAGAAGAGTTAGGCTTTTGCCTATTAGCTCCCTGTAATCCCTGCGAATGTCCAGCGTTTCCTGCATCCTTTTTGAATTGGAAAAAGAAGGGGGATCAAGGATGATAATATCCCAGCGGCTTTTCCTTAACATAGCCTGATTAACGAATTGAATAACATCGCTTCTAACAAAAGAAAATTTGTCTGAAAGCGGAAGGCCGTTGAGGGCATAATTAACCTTTCCCCATTCAAGGTAGGTATTGGAAAGATCAACCGAGTCCACCTGCTTTGCCCCGCCAATAGCTGCGGCAACCGAAAGCGAGCAGGTATAGGCGAATAGGTTAAGCACACGCTTTCCTCTGGCTTCCAGCCGAATAAGCGCCCTTTTTTTCCGTGCGTCAAGAAAAAGCCCGGTATCCAGGTAATTCGAAAGATTGACGCGGAATTTAAGATCACCTTCAATTGCATCCCTGTAAAAACCTTTGTTATTTATTTTATTGTACTGGTTTCCTGTTTCCTGCCGGTTTCGCATACGCTGCCTTTCTTTTAGGAAAATGCGGCTTTCAGGAATATCAAGGGCTTTGGCGGCGGCGTTTTTCATGGCTCTTAGCCATATTTCATCATGTCCTGCTTCATTTTCATTTTCACCTTGCTGGATTCCCATATGCTTTTTATAAACGGCACCTGAGACAGCGTCATCGTAAAGATCCAATACCAGTGGTATTTCCGGGATGTCCCTGTCGTAAAGGCGGAATGCGTTGGTTCCAGTTCGCCGCGCCCATTTTTTTAGGTGCCTGTATCTTTTGGCAAGGCGGTTAAACAAAAGCCCGTTTTGGAGGTCGGTTTTTTCTGTGTTCATGGATTAGCACAATAACTTTTTACCGGGCAAATTTCACACTCGCTCTTGCGGGCGTGGCAAATGGCCCTTCCAAAGCGGTTCAGGACGGCTGAAACATCTGACCATTCTTCCTTCTTTGCAATGGCTGCGATGTCTTTCTCTATTTCTTCAGGCTTCTCAGAACCTGTAAGAGCCAGCCTGCGCACAACACGGGAAAAATGCGTGTCAACTATGATTGCCGGCTCGCCGAAACAGGCCGACAGCACCGTTCCAGCCGTTTTTCTGCCAACTCCCGGCATGGAAGTCAGCGCTTCCATAGTCTGCGGGACTTCGCCGTCATGGCGCTCTACAATCATGCGGGAGAGGGCTTTTATATTGTGGGCTTTTGTCCGAAAAGTACCTGTAGGGTGAACGATCTTTTCCACTTCGCCTAAAGGCGCATCCATCAACGCTTTTGGATCGGGGAAGCGGCTGAAAAGCTCAGGGGTTACGGTGTTTACTGTCGTATCCATACATTGCGCTGCCAGGACTGTCGCCACCAAAAGCTGAAACGGGTTTTCAAAATTAAGGAAAGGCTTGCGCTCAGGGTACATTGGGCCGAGAATCGCCATTACTTCGGACAGGGCTTTTTGCATGGCTTTATGCCTATTTTCGCTTTGCATTTTCTATATATCTCCCCTTGACATGATTAAATATTTTTGATAAAAAAACAATAATTCTTCATAAAGAGGTTTTTGGAACATAAAAATGAATTTTTCCAATCTTCCTGCCAGCGTAGTAGTAGTTGTAATAGCAAGCATTATCGTAATCGGTAATGCTTTTTGGCGTTGCGCCGGCGCGTGAAGAATAAGTCTTAAGATTTAGACGGGCTTCATCAGCGGGCGCTGACGAAGCCCTTTTTTTGGCTTTAAACGGAGGGCTGTAGTTAGATGAAATTAAACGGAGCGCAAATCACGATTGAAACGCTTTTGGCGCACGGAATAGACACTGTTTTTGGGTATCCAGGGGGGGCAGTCCTCACCCTGTATGACGAGCTGGAAAAGAGTGCCGGTAAAATCAGGCATATTTTAACGGCACACGAGCAGGGGGCTGTCCACGCTGCCGACGGCTATGCCAGGGTAAGCGGGAAGACCGGCGTTGTAATCGCGACCAGCGGTCCCGGGGCGACTAACCTTGTGACCGGTATCGCCAACGCCTATCTTGACAGCGTTCCGCTGCTTGCCATCACCGGAAACGTGGCCCTTTCGCTGCTGGGGAAAGACAGCTTTCAGGAAGTGGACATAGTCGGCGTCACGCAGCCGGTTGTAAAACACAGTTTTGTGGTACACAGCGTTGACAAGCTTGAGTTTATTTTAAACGAGGCCTTTCGTGTAGCGAACTCAGGCCGCCGGGGACCAGTGCTTGTGGATATTCCAAAGAGCGTTCAAAGCGATGTATGCGAGTATACCGGTATACCGCCTTCAAGAGAGAAGGAGCAGCCGCTTTCGTTTGACATTGAGCAAATTGCCGCAGCGATAAAAGGCTGTAAAAGGCCATTCATATATTCAGGCGGCGGTGTGGTCGCAAGCGGTGCGGAAAATGAGCTGCAAAAGCTTTCCGAAAAATTATCCGCTCCTATAGGCTTCAGCATGATGGGGCTGACTGCCCTTCCATATGATTACCCTATGAACCTTGGTATGTGCGGCATGCACGGGAGGTACGCTTCTTCCATCGCGCAGTCTGAATGCGACGTGATGATAGCCCTGGGGGTGCGCTTCTCCGACCGCGCGACCGGAAACACCGACTCTTTTGGGCAGGGCAGAATAATAATACATGTGGATATTGATCTTTCGGAGATCGGCAAAAACGTGGCTCCGCATATTGAAGCCTGCGGAGACGTGAAAAAGGTGCTTTCATTGCTCCTGAAAATTCTTCCGGATATGCGCAACAATGAATGGCTTGAGCGCATTGACGAGCTAAAGAGAATAGAAGCGGAACACACATCGAACCTTTGGTTCGCGGAGGAATCAGGGAGCGGTAGTTTTTCGCCCCAGAGCATTATTAAAACGGTAAGGCGTTACTGCGAAGATGATACAGTCATTGCTACCGATGTAGGACAGCATCAGATGTGGGTAATGCAGAATTACAGTTTTCAAAAACCGAGGACTTTGCTAACCTCCGGCGGGCTTGGGGCAATGGGTTACGGCCTGGGTGCCGCCATCGGCGGTTGCGTTGCCAAAAACGGGAAAAGAACCGTGCTTTTCACAAGCGACGGCAGTTTTGGAATGAACCTTATCGAACTGGCTACCGTGGTAACGCAGGAATTACCCATTACCATTGTCATTCTTAATAACGGAACTCTGGGGATGGTACGGCAATGGCAAACCATGTTTTACGGAGAGCGTTACGCGCAAACCACGCTGAAGCGTAAAACTAACTTTGTGGCGCTGGCAAAAGCTTTCGGGGCGGAAGGGTATTCCGCTACGGATGTTTCTCAGCTTGAAAATATACTGAAAAACCTGAGCGACTCTATGCCGGCAGTTATAGACTGCCCGATTGATATTAATGAAAAAGTATTTCCCATGATTCCGCCTGGCGGGTCAGTGAAAAATATTATTGTTGGGGGGTGATTTTTTGGATAAATTTACAGTGGAGCTTATAGTATCCAATCATTACGGCGTATTGAACCGTATAACCGGCCTTTACGCAAAGCGCGGCTACAACATTGACAGCCTGTATGTAAACGAAACTCAAAATCCCGAGAAGTCGCGTATGCTGATTACATCGAAGGGGAACAAATACGTTCAGACTCAGATGGTGCGTCAGCTTAAAAAGCTGTACGATGTAGATAATGTCGTTTTAATGGCTCAGGTGGGCTAAAAAAGTTTAATCATGTCTAAAGGGGATTATTATGGGTAAGATGTATTATGACAGCGATTGCAACCTCGCAATTTTGAAAGGCAAAACTATTGCAATCATCGGTTACGGCTCTCAGGGCCACGCTCACGCGCAGAATTTAAGAGATAGCGGCATGCAGGTGATCGTAGGATTGTATGAAGGTTCCAAAAGCGCTGAGACCGCGAAAAAGGACGGCTTTACAGTCCTGAATACAGACGAGGCCGTTAAAAAAGCCGATATCGTTATGCTGCTTGTCAACGATGAAAAAATGAAGGCAATTTACGACAAGGGCGTTGCGCCTAACCTGAGGGAAGGCATGACTCTTTGTTTTGCCCACGGCTTTAATATAAGGTTCGGGCAAATTTCCCCTCCCAAAAATGTGAACGTCATTATGATAGCGCCCAAGGGCCCGGGGCATACGGTAAGGAGCCAGTATCTGGAAAACAAGGGAGTGCCCTGCTTAATCGCCGTGGAAAATGACGCGACAGGCAACGCGAAAGAAATAGCCCTTGCTTACGCTTCAGGTATCGGCGGAGGCAGAGGAGGCATTCTGGAAACCACTTTTACCGAAGAAACCGAGACTGACCTTTTTGGCGAGCAGTGCGTTCTGTGCGGCGGTGTTACCGCCTTAATGAAAGCCGGGTTCGAAACCCTTGTGAACGCGGGCTATCAGCCTGAAAGCGCCTACTTTGAATGTATCCACGAAATGAAGCTGATCATCGACCTCGTTATAAAGGGCGGCTTGTCCTTTATGCGCTATTCGGTCAGCGACACGGCGGAGTACGGCGATTACTGCATAGGCGACAGGATCATCACCCAGGCAACCAAGGACGAAATGAAAAAGGTGCTGGCAGCGATTCAGGACGGCTCTTTCGCGAAGCAGTGGCTGAAAGAAAACGCCGATGGAAGGCCAACGTTCACGGCGCGCCGCAAGGCCGAGACCGAGCTTCAGGTAGAAAAGGTAGGCAGGGAGCTTAGGGAAAAAATGAGCTGGAGCGACAAGAAGTGACGAGCGATGTCATGAAGTCGGGGGCGGAAAACGCCCCCAAGCGTGCGCTCCTAAAAGCGTCCGGTTATGATGATGAGCAGATAAACCGTCCCCTGGTGGGTATTGTCAATTCCTACAACGAAATAGTGCCTGGGCATATCCATCTCCTGAACATCGCAAGGGCGGTTAAAGACGGCGTTTCAATGAACGGCGGCACTCCCATGGAATTCAACACCATCGGCGTTTGCGACGGGCTGGCAATGGGACATACGGGAATGAAGTACTCGCTTTGTTCCCGGGAAATTATCGCCGACAGCATCGAGTGCATGGTAAGGGCGCACTGTTTTGACGCGCTTGTTTTTATTCCCAACTGCGACAAGATTGTGCCGGCTATGCTGATGGCTGCGGCGCAGCTTGATCTGCCTTCGATTTTTATCTCCGGCGGCCCCATGCTCTCGGTTGACAGTACCGACCTGAATTCAGTTTTCGAGGCCGTCGGGGCCTTAAAGGCGGGCAAACTGACTGAAGCGGAGCTTTCGCTTCTTGAAGAAAGCGCCTGCCCGACCTGCGGCTCCTGTTCGGGAATGTTCACCGCAAACTCAATGAACTGCCTCTGCGAGGCCCTTGGGATGGCGCTTCCCGGCAATGGGACTATCCCGGCTGTTTACGCGCAAAGGCTGCGCCTGGCGAAGCTTGCGGGCAGGCGTGTTATGGAGCTTTTCCGTTCAGACACGAGGCCTTCAGCCATTATGACAGAGAAGGCATTTGGCAACGCGCTGACGGTTGATATGGCTCTTGGTTGTTCCACCAATTCAGTACTACACCTTTTCGCGGTCGCGCGCGAAAGGGGAATTTCGCTTAACCTGAACATGGTGAACGAGATCAGCGCGAGGACGCCGAACCTCTGCCGCCTTGCCCCGGCGGGCAAGCACCACATCCAGGATCTGCATTTCGCGGGGGGAGTGTCCGCAGTTATGCGGGAATTGGGCGATCTGTTAAACAGGGAGGAGCTTACCGTAACCGGCAAGACGGCTGGTGAAAATGTGCAGAACGCAACTGTTAAAAACAGTGAGGTAATTCAAAAGTACGCTCCTTCAGGCGGCCTCGCGGTATTATTCGGCAGCCTTGCACCTGACGGCGCGGTTGTAAAGCGAAGTGCCGTAAAAAAGGAGATGCTTGATTTCACCGGAAGGGCGAGGGTATTTAACGGCGAGGAAGCTGCGGTCGCTGCAATATACAACGGAAAAATTGAAAAAGGCGATGTAATCGTTATACGCTACGAGGGGCCTTCCGGCGGACCGGGCATGCGCGAGATGCTCCAGGCAACCTCGGCAATCGCCGGCATGTGCCTTGATGCCGATGTTGCGTTGATCACCGACGGGCGCTTTTCCGGCGCGACCCGCGGGGCAGCCATCGGGCACATTTCCCCTGAAGCGGCAGCGGGCGGCCCGATTGCTTATGTGAGCGAAGGCGATAAAATTCACATTGATATTGAGCATAACGCCATTACGTTACTAATATCCGATGAAGAAATGCAGAAACGCAGAGATACCATTCGCTTAAGGGCACCCGAAGCTTTAAGCGGGTACTTAAAGCGTTACGCGAAAGCAGTCTCATCTGCCGACAAAGGAGCAGTGCTGATTTAAATGAGGATTAGCTGATTAATCAGTATAAAATTTTACCACGGAGTTTCACGGAGGAAGAAGTTAAAATTTTTTATACTCCCTGTAACTCTGTGTACTCCGTGGTTCTAAAATCTTCATTAATTTAGTGCTTTATGATATACTACAGTTGGAGGAATTAGGTGTATAAGAGTGTCGATACAAAAGTGAATTTTCCCAAACTGGAAGAAGAAGTACTTGCCTTTTGGGAGAAAAATAAAATATTTGAGAAATCAGTTTCGCAGCGCGAAGGGAAGGAAGAATTCGTTTTTTACGACGGCCCTCCGTTTGCTACGGGACTGCCGCATTTCGGTCATTTTATTCCAAGCACGATCAAGGACATCATTCCCCGTTATCAGACCATGAAAGGCAAAAAAGTGGAACGCCGCTTCGGCTGGGACTGCCACGGCCTTCCCATTGAAAATCTCATAGAAAAAGAGTTAAACCTTAATTCCAAAACCGACATAGAAAAATACGGCGTTGCGAATTTTAACGAAGCCTGCCGCTCCGCTGTTTTGCGTTATGTGAAAGAATGGCGGCGTACCATAACACGTTTGGGGCGCTGGGTGGATTTCGACAACGATTACAAAACCATGAATCCTGACTACATGGAGACCATCTGGTGGGTTGTTAAATCCCTCTGGGAAAAAGGGCTTCTCTACGAAGGCTATTACAACCTCCCTTACTGCCCGCGCTGTTCCACCGTGCTTTCCAACCACGAGCTTAATTTGGGCGGCTACAAAGACGTTCACGATCCGGCGATTACAGTACGATTCAAAATAAAGGGGACTGGGGACTGGGGACTGGGGAATAGGGAAGGGACGACCCCTCTCAATGCTTATTTCCTCGCGTGGACTACTACTCCGTGGACCTTGCCCTCGAACCTTGCCCTCACCCTCGGCCCGGACATTGATTACGTATTAATCGAAGACCTCCCCACTCCCCATGATTACTACATTCTGGGAGAAGCCCGCCTTTCAGCTTATTATAAAAATGAAAGCGAATATAAAATTATCTGGCGTAAAAAGGGAGCAGAGCTGAAAGGCATAGAGTATGAGCCGCTCTTTCCTTATTTTTCCTGGGCTGCCGAAAGCAACGCGTTCAGGACTTACCTTGGGGATTTTGTTACAACCGAAGACGGCACTGGCATTGTGCATACCGCGCCTGGTTTTGGCGAAGACGATGCCAGGGTGCTGAAGGGAACCGGCGTGCCGGTACTCGTCCCTATCGACGAGGAATGCCGCTTCACTTCGGAAGTGCCGGATTACCAGGGTCTTTTTGTCAAGGACGCGGACGCCGCGATAATGGCTCGCCTGAAGGCTGAAGGAAAATTGATCAAAAAGGAGCAGATACTCCACGCATATCCGCATTGCTGGAGATGCGAAAGCCCGCTCATTTACCGGGCGATTGGTTCCTGGTTTGTAAGCGTAGAAAAAATAAAGCAGGACATGATAGACGCGAACAGCCAAATTCTCTGGGTGCCGGATCATATAAAAGCGGGGCGTTTCGGCAAGTGGCTTGAAGGCGCGAGGGAATGGGCGATCAGCAGGAACCGCTATTGGGGCAACCCCCTGCCGATCTGGAGATGCCCCGACTGCGGCAAAACGGTTTGCATTGGCAGCCGGGCGGAGCTTAAGGAATATTCAGGCGTTGCTGCAATCGACGATCTTCATAAGCACTTTGTTGACAATGTAACCTTCCCGTGTTCCAAAGCGCCTGGCGAAAAGAACTGCTCCGGGATAATGAAGCGAATACCGGAAGTGCTGGACTGCTGGTTTGAATCCGGCTCCATGACTTACGCCCAGAACCATTATCCTTTCGAGAACAAGGAATTTTTTGAGAACCATTTTCCGGCAGATTTTATCAGCGAAAGCCTCGATCAAACGAGGGGCTGGTTTTACACGCTTACCGTACTTGCCGCAGCGCTCTTCAAGCGGCCCGCTTTCAAAAACTGCATCGTAAGCGGCATTGTGCTTGCTTCCGACGGGAGGAAGATGAGCAAGATGCTGCGCAACTACACCGACCCGGCTGAGTTGATGGACAGCTACGGCGCGGACGCGCTCAGGCTTTTTTTGGTTCACTCCGCATTGTTAAAGGCCGAGGATCTGCGTTTCAGCGACGACGGGGTAAAGGACGTATTAAAGAGCATTATCCTTCCGCTTTGGAATGCTTACAGTTTTTTTGTTACCTATGCCAACATCGACAGAATTACTCCGTCAGGCGCGCCTGAAAATCCGTCCAACCCGCTTGACAGGTGGATCCTTTCAGTAGCCGAAGGCCTTGTGGAAAAATGCGGCGCGGCGATGGATGTTTACGATATTTCAAAGGCGATTGACCCGATTTTGGAATTCATCGACCTTCTTAACAACTGGTACATACGCCGCTCCCGCCGCCGCTTCTGGAAGAACGCCGGCCCCGATGTCGCGTCGGATACCGACAAGGTGGAAGCTTACGGTACGCTTTACGCGGTACTGAAGACCCTTGTACAGGTGGCTTCGCCTTTCATGCCTTTTACCACCGATGCCATCTGGCAGAATATCCGCTCCCCGGCGGATCCCGAATCGGTTCATCTTTCTGATTTTCCCTCGCTCAGAAATGATCGACGGGATCCGGATTTGGAATTCAGGATGGCGGCGGTGCAGCACGCCGTTTCGATGGGAAGGGCGCTCCGTTCCCAATACAACATCAAGGTAAGGCAGCCTTTAAAGTCCGTGGAAATGGTTACGAAAAATCAGGAAGAAAAAAAGGTCCTCCGCGAGATGGAGGATATAATCCGTGAGGAGCTAAATGTCAAAGAGCTTATCTTCAGGGAAAACGAAGAAGAGCTTGTAGCATACGAAGCAAAAGCCAATTTCCGCGCTCTGGGCAAAGAATTGGGAAAGGACATGAAAGCCGCCGCTGAAAAAATCGCCGCTTTTAATCAAAACGAAATCCAGAGCCTTTTGGAAGGTGCGACGCTTTCAATTGAGCTGACTGGCAGCGATCAAGCAGAAAGACGCTCTGTTGATATTACCGTTGAAAAGCTCGACATAAGGCGGCTGGAAAAACCAAACCTGAAAGTGCTTAATGAAGGAACCCTGACAGTAGCCCTCAATACGGAAATTACCGAGGAGCTTTCCAAAGAAGGGGATGTGCGCGACCTTGTACGGGGCGTTCAGAATCTACGCAAAGAATCTGGCCTGGAAGTTACTGACCGCATCAAACTTACCCTGACAGGCTCCGGCAGGCTAAAATCGGCGTGGGAAGCGTTTTCCGGCTATGTGTCTTCGGAAACCCTTTCTTCCCAAATGCTTTGGGCGGAGACTGGCAACATGACCGAAATAGAAGCCGGAGAAGAAAAATGGCGAGTAAAAATTGAAAAAGTTTAAAGCTATTCTAGCAGTTCGCAACATCATAAACGTTACTCCCAATAAATCTCACAAAGGCACTAAGTACACAAAGATCACAAAGGAAAACAGGAAGAGTACAGAATTATTGAATTATTTGTCTTCCCTTTGTGTTCTCTGTGATCTCTGTGCCTTTGTGAGATGGATTTCTGTAGTTTTCATTATTTTTCTTGTTTCCTGCGCGTCTGCTCCAAAAGTATCTTCGCCTGTTGATGAAAATGCTCTTGCCCTGCTTCCCGTTGGGGCAAGGGTCTACCTTTGGGCTGACACTGTCAGGGCAAGGCCTTTACTGGACGTTCTTTCTTTTCAGGGCGTTAGCGGCAAAAACGCGGCACAGGTTTTAGACAATACAAAGTCCGCAGCGGTGGCTATTTTCACTAACGAAAAAGCCGGAGAAAAAGATGGCAATCGGCAATTTTATATCGCCGCCCTGGGAAATTATCCTCGGTTCAAGGCAAACCTTTCTTTTACTTTCTCAAAGAGCTGGAAGAATCAAAAGTCTTCTGCCGGAGGCAATTACTGGTATTCCAAGGCGGATAATATGGCCCTTGTCCTGGGCGATAATTTGGCGCTTGTTTCGAATACAGACCCGCTTGCAGCTTTTTCAGCGGCTGTTGCCCCTGAAGGGTTTGCTGCTTTCAACCGTGGTTTTGCGCTGGCCGGCTGGATGAACGATTCGGCAGAGTCTATCAACGTTTTTATGGCTTCCATGGGAATTCCCCTTCAAATACCCGCTGAGGATTTTTTCTTCGGGGCAAAAAAAGAAAATGAGGATCTATGGGATCTGATTTTCAAAATAAGGACTCCATCAGCCTTACAGGCGCGTTCTCTTCTTACGCTTTTTTCTATTGCGCGGCTCTTTGTTATGCGAGCGGCGAATGCCCAGGAAGAGGTTGCAGGGGAACCTATATCTCCCCAGCAGGCTGCTGCCCTGCTTTTTGCCAATGCTCCCGAACTTGACGATGCATACCTTACCCTTCGCATAGACTCCCTTAATGTGGTTAAAATAGCTTTACTTTTTAATATGTTCTCGATATATTCAAATTGATATGCCTACTTATGGATACGAGTGTAAAAGTTGCGGTCACAACTTCGACGCTTTTCAGAGTATAAAAGATGAGCCTTTAAAAATTTGCCCCAAATGCGGTAAAGAAGTACGCCGTTTGATTAACGGCGGAACCGGCGTTATTTTTAAGGGCGCTGGTTTTTACGCGACCGACAAGGGCGGAAAAAGCGGTATAACCACGAAACCCGCAAAAACCGAAGAGCCGGTAAAATCCGGAAGTGAAAGCGCCCCCTGTCCCGGCTGTGCAAAACAAGAGAGCTGTCCGAAAGCGGCAAATAGCTAAGTGCCTGATCCTCGTTTTTTTTGTGAGAACTGCGGCGCCGAAGTACCAAGGGACGGAGAAAAATGCCCGCAATGCGGGAAACATTTTGCTTCCGTACGCTGTCCTGTCTGCGGTTTTATCGGCGATACATCCCAGTTTAAGGGAGGCTGTCCTGCCTGCGGCTATTCCACCACAAAAGCTCCTTCAAAAGCAAAGAATCGAAAGAATCCTCCTGAAAAAAAATATGCCGCCGCGTCTTTGCCTTTTTGGGTATACATCCTGACCGGAGCTGCCTTCACGGCAATTCTGGCGGCTTTGTTTTTTATGATTGCAAAATAGTGTGGTTTCATTAACTTGTAACATCATTAAATTTACTCCGAATATCTCTCACGAAGGCACAAAGATCACAAAGGAAAACGAAAAATTTTGAATAATTTCTTTGTGTTCTTTGTGCCTTTGCGCTCTTTGTGAGATGATTTTTTGATATTTATTTTTAGGACAAGCATTAATAATAAACCGGGGCCTTTTTCCCGCAGCTCGCGCAATAATAAGAATTAATCCCCTTTTCTTTTTTTATTGAAAGCCCTGAAGTATCGATCCTGTAACCACGGCGGCCAATAATTTTTTTTTCGCAAAAGGGACAAAAAGTATCGTTGTCGCCGGCAATGTTACCGGCATATACAAAGCTGAGTTTTTCTTTCGCTGCCTTTACTGCTGCCACGATAACTTGCGGGGAAGTAGCCGGGGCCTGCCATTTGTAGTCCGGGTGATAGGCCGAAAGATGCCAGGGCACATAATTTTCCCCGGTTTCAAGTTCAGCGATAAAGTCCTTGCATTTTTCAAGCTCGGCTTTGCTGTCGTTAAGGCCGGTTACAATCAGGGTGGTAAGTTCCAGGTGTACTCCCTTTTCAACAGCCATACGGATAAAAGCGGTAACCGCCTTTAAATCGCCTCCAAGGACTTTTCTGTACGTTTCTTCCGAGAAACATTTTAGGTCGATGTTGGCCGCGTCGGTAAGAAGCAGAATTTCCGCTGCCGCTTCGGAATTGACACAGCCGTTACTTACAAGCACGTTCGCAATCCCGGCTTTGTGTGCCTCTTTCATACAATCCAAAAGAAATTCGATGTGTACCAAAGGCTCAGAATAAGTATAGGCGATTGATGGCTGAGCGGTTTCTGTGGAATTTTTTACGGCGTTAATTATTTCCGCAGCTGAAAAAACCTGACCGCTAGCATCCGTGCTTTGCGAAATATGCCAGTTTTGGCAAAACGGGCAGTGGAGGTTGCAACCGGCAAAACCCAGCGAAAGAATCTGGCTGCCGGGGCGAAAGTGGTAGAGCGGTTTTTTTTCAATTGGGTCAAAGGCCCTGGCGGTGATGTAACCGTAGTAAGGAATATCGCCTTTCCCTCCATGGTTTATCCTTACCTTGCAACTGCCGGCTCCGCCCTCAGGCAGGACGCAGCGCCTTGGGCAAAGCCCGCATTGAACGGCATCCTCTGAGACTTGAGTAAAAAACCTTCCTGAAATTACAGTTAGCTTCTCAGTATGTAACATCATAAACTCTACTTCAAAAATTTCTCACAAAGGCACGTCGAACCCTTGGTTCGCGTACACAAAGAACACGAAGGAAGACGAAAATTTTATTAATTTAAGTATTCTCTTTGTGTACTTTGTGCCTTTGCGCCTTTGTGAGATTTTTCTTCGAATAAAAAATTGTAAAGCATTTTATAGTCCATAATGTTAAAGCCGGGCGCCATTGGAATAGCTGCTGGATTTACCTGGTTGCTTTTTTATGAATCGCCCTTCCTGTTCCCTGCGTAATTCCAGAAAGTTAAGCGATTCGTCTACCTCAAAAGGCTCCAGCAACATCCCCCTGGCACCACGGCGTATCCAGAGCTTTGCCAGAGGAATTCCTTCGCCCTTTTCCGTAACCGCCTGCGGGACATCTTCCACATAAAGTATGTCGTCAATTTTAAGTTCCAATAACGCGGGGTTTTCTCCCATGGGATCGTAAACCAGGATAAGTTTATTCTTTTCCGTAGGATGCTGTTGGGGATACCCGGTAAAGGAGACTGAGTCCCTGGGCGGGCCGTCCTGATATTTGGCGATTTTATTAAGCGGCAGGTATTCAAGGTAACTGCCTTTGAAAGGTATATCCAAAACCCCCATAATTTCCCCCTCAACCTAATAATACTGTTTTGCCATTTTCAATGCAACAATTGAAATATACTAATACGGTTTTTTAAATTTATGTATACGATTTCACTTATGTGATGAATTTCCACCGGATAAAACTGATAAAGGGTGGCAAAGGCGGTATAATTTGAATTAGGCGGAAAAAGATATCGCCAATAGCGTTAATATCTGTCATTTAATGGTGGATGCTATACAATAAGCGGAGTTTTAGGTCGTTTATCGTGATTGTATCCGACATTTCAATGCAGAATGCTATAATAAAAGCGAAAAACCTACCGATAATAAAAGGATATGAATTTCCGGATCGGCCTTTTTGGTTTATTAATTGCAGCGGCGATCTCAGCCTTTTTCTCACAGGGGCTTTACGCTCAGGAAATAGTGCATACCGTCCAAAAAGGAGAAACCCTGTATTCCATAGCGCGGTCTCTTGGAATTAAAGCGGATGATCTGATTAAGTACAACGGAATTACCGATCCGTCCCGTCTTCTGGCAGGCCAGATCCTTAAAATTCCTTCTATTGGAACTGGAACAGCCGGTGGAACTGGAACAACCGGTTCACCTGCGGCTGGCAATACAAGCTACCGTGTAGTTAAAGGAGATACATTATACAGTATTGCCAGGAAATTCTCGGTAACCATAGCATCAATTCAGGAGATAAACAGCCTTTCGGAAAATTATCTGCTTAAAGAAGGAGATATTCTTAAAATTCCGAATAGTGCCGCGACTTCTGTAAAAATAACGGTAACCCAGCCTCAACAGGGTACAGAAAGTACCGGCGCGACGGTGCAAGCTGCGGCTAATTCACAGGTCAGTTGGCCTATTGCTGCAAGGGAGCTTAGCTACATGACCGGTAAGCTAAAAGGGGTAGTTCTTACCGGGGTTCACTCTGAATCTGTATCCAGCCTTACCCGCGGGACTGTGTTGTCAGCGGGCCCTTATAGGGGGTTTGGAAAAGTTGTAATCATTCAGGTAGAAGGGGGTTATCTATATGTTTATGGCGGCCTTGAAAGCTTATCGGTAAAGGAGGGCGACAGGGTTGGTCCGGGTTCTGAAATCGGGAAACTGGGCATTGACGCGATGTCAAACAAGCCGCAGCTATTTTTCATGGTCTACTTGAGCAATACTCCTGTAGACCCGGCTAAAGCCCCCAGGGCTTAGAAAGGAAAAAGATCTGAAAACATTTTTTATATTTAAAAAACATTCAGGAGTAAGGGTAAGGCAATGAGTAAAAATCAAGGCAGTATGCTCGCCGGTGTTACGGAAAAAAGCGAAGAATTTTTGGCGCATCCCTCAAGGGAAACGCCATGGCCCGTAAAAAAAGGCCAAAAACAGAAGCAGGCGAGGGAAACTCATAAATCAAAGACTCTCAAAGAAGCCGATCCTTTGGGTCTTTACTTTAAACAGATATCCAAATACCCGTTATTAACTGTTCAGGAAGAACAGTTAATTGGGGAAGGAATAGTACGGCTACGGCAGCAAATTGCGGATCTTGATGCTTCGTACGAAAACAAGCGCCGGGGCGTAGCTTATCAAACCAAGCGCACGGCTCTTGAGAATTCACTTCTTGAATATAAAAACAGGATGATAAAATCCAACCTGCGCCTGGTAGTTTCCATAGCGAAAAATTACCAGCATCGCGGGCTTTCCCTTTTGGATCTTATTGACGAAGGCAACATCGGCCTGATTGAAGCTGTCGAGCGTTTTGATTATACCCGGGGCTGCAGGTTCTCGACATACGGCACCTGGTGGATACGCCAGGCCATTATCAAGAGCATAGCGGACAAGGGCAGGGTGATACGGATTCCCATCCATATGCTTAATACAATAAAAAAATGCTATTTCGCGGCAAAGCAGCTCACCCAGGATCTTGGCAGAGACCCAAGCAATGAGGAATTATCGGAGCAACTGGGGCTTCCCGTTTCCAAGGTGAAGGAAATCGTAAAATTGTCCCAGGAAACCACAAGCCTGGATACGATTGTCGATAAAGGGAACCTCACCCGCCTTGCCGACCTTATAAAAGACGAAAACCTTACAGAGCCGTTCGAAGCTGTCTTTTCAATGACCATACAGGACACAATAGGGGATATTCTTTCCAGCCTTTCCGAAAGGGAAATGAAAATTATTCAGCTCCGCTTTGGCTTGACAGGGGAGGGCCCTCTGACCCTGGAAGAAACAGGCAAGCTTCTTGGCATAACCCGCGAGCGCGTGCGCCAGATTCAGGAAAAGGCCACGTATAAGCTTAGGGGTTTAAGGGAGCTGAACGAGCTTAAGGACGCATAGGGTTTAATTAAAGAAGACAAAATATTTTACCACGAACCAACACGAACCAAACTAACCTTTGCTTCGATATTTCATCCTAAAACCTCAAATTTCATCATAATTCAGGGATTTAGAGGATTAAGTGATTATTTCAAACAACAAGTTCGTGGTGGTTAGTGTGGTTAGTGGTAAGATTATAGAGTTTATTTTGTACACTACTTAAACAACCCCGGGAGCATTGTAGATAACGCTGGCACATAAGTTACCAGCAGAACAACCGCCAGTTGCACGGCTAAAAATGGCAGCACAAAACGGCAGATTTCAGTGAAGGGCTTTTTGAAGCGGTAGCTTGCCAGAAAAAGATTCATACCCACAGGCGGGGTGAGAAAACCAACTTCCAGGTTGACAATAAAAATGATGCCCAGATGAACCGGATCAATTCCGTATACCTGACTCAATGGGACGATCAGCGGAAGGACAACCAAAATAGCCGAATAGATGTCCATAAGGCAGCCGACCACGAGCAGCGCCAGGTTGAGGAGCAGGAGGAAAACGTACTTCGACTCAATAGCTGTCTGCATCCAAAGGGCGAAGTTTTCCGGTACCCTGGAATCGATAATGGCATAGGAAAGGGCTTTGGCCATTGCGATTATCGAAAGAACCCCTCCGATAATTGGAACCGCTTTTGCGAAGACTTTCGTTACATCTTTAATATTGATGTCCCGGCTGACTATGACTTCGATAATGAAAACATAAACTGCCGAAACCGCGCTTACCTCTACAAGGGAAAGAATACCGGAGAAATAACCTCCTATTAGAATAAACGGAAGGAGAATCTCGAGGAAACTTCCCTTAACGGCTTTTCCCGCTTCTTTCAGGCTGAACTTTTCCACCGGAATCTTTACCTTTACCGAGGTGGTGATCCCAAAAGCGACCATAACCGCTACCAGGATGAGCCCGGGGATTATCGCGCCAAGGAAAAAATCAATGATGCTGTAACTGACTGTTTCGCCCATGAAAAAGAGGATCATATTTGTGGTGGAGCCTACCAGAATAATGGGAAGGCTTGGCGGGAACAAAAGGCCGATACATCCAACGGAGGTAAGAAGCCCGACGGAAAATTTTTCAGGGTATCCCAATTTTTCCTTTAAGATCGTGTAAAGTATGCCGCCCAGGGCAAGTATGGTAACCCCGGAAGCGCCTGTAAAAGACGCGAAGAAAGCGCAGATCACTACGGTTGCTATGATCATCCCTCCAGGCATCCAGCTGAACAAACTGCGGAAGGCGGCGACCAGCCTTTCCCCGGCTTTGCTTTCTGATAGGAAGAAGCCGGTCAAAGTAAAAAGAGGTATGGCTATTATGTCCGTATCTGTCAGGGCCGAATATATCTGGATGGGCACCGCTTCAGGCTCGCCCCCGGCAGCCTGGAGCATCACCAGGGCGATGCCGCCGATGACCACGAAAATGGGAGTACCCAAAAAAGCCGCCAGAATGAGCAAAAGTATAAGAGGCGTTCTGGCGTAAAAGGCTAAGTCGTAAAGGAAGTCCATGGGAGCGATAAGAGCTTCCGGCGATTGGAAGCCCCAGAAATATTTTACGATGGCGGGAAGGGCTGCGGCGCTTCCCAGAAGCAGTACCAAAACCGGAAGCGCCCAGCGTTTCCAGCCGGGCAGGTTTTCACCGCCCGCGCTCCCATCCATGTTTGAGGATGAATATGCAGCAAAACGGATAGCTATTACGCCGTAAGCGATAGGCATTGCAAGGGCGAAAAGCCAATCGGGAATGACACCTGTCGGCCTTCCTGAAAAGCTATAGGCTAAGAATGTGATGGAATCCCAAAATAAATTGGTTGCGATGAAAGCCGAGAGCAAACCAGTCGCGCAGGACAGAAGCTTTTTTAGTTTTTCATTTTTTGCGTATTGTATAACCGCAATGGATATATGATCTTTTGCCTTGGTTGTTAGCATGGCGGCAAAGAGACCGGATACAAGAAAGAGATTAATCAAAAGGTTTCTGGAGTAAGGAATAAAAATATTCAGGGGTTTTAAAATAACATCAAAAAACGGAAGAATCGCCATTAAAGCAAAAGCCGCGAAGCAAATACCCTTTTCAATGTTTTCTGTTATTCCAAGTAGCTTCCCTGCGGTTTTGCTCATTTCATTTACTACCTTCCCCTGATTCTTGCCAGGGTACTGGTTATACGCTGGTACAGTTCCCTGTCAAATACGCTTCCCAGAAGAGTTGCGGTTGCTCTTTCAACCTCGGTAGCCCACATCTGCTCCTGAGCGGCTGTAGTCTGGTTCACCTTTAATCCGGAGCGCTTCATGGTTGTGATGGCGTCGTTCACTGTTTTTGGCAAAGAGTTGTCAAATTCATTGGCAATCTTACGGGTGGCATCAACCAGTTGCTGCTGATACTTGGGGTTCAAATCGCCGATTTTTTTCCAGGTTACCTGGTTAAGAACGATCCCGCCCATAATAGGGGCGATATTTACCGAGAGCATATTTTTCAGGATTGATTGGAGCTGAAGAGCCGCAATTGCCGCCGGGTTTTGATAAACTGCCGCAACAACTCCCGCGTTCAGTTTGTTGCCCGCTTCGCTCCAGTCGGATTCAATTATCTGAAAGCCCATGGTTTTAAAAACAGTGTTCATTTCCGTTGCCTCGGCGTTAGAGGCTATTTTAATCTTGCGCAAGTCGTCGGGGGTATAAACAGGATCCTTGGAAAAAATATTGACAAAGCCGGATTTAGACCAGGCGAGGATAAAGTAATTGCCCCTGTTGAACCTCCGCTCCAAATCCGGTTGCAGCTCCTGTAGAACTGTCGTCAATTCGCTTTCAGTACGAATAAGGAAGGGTATGCTCAAAGTCATTATTCCGGGTTCGATGACGCTGAGCCCGAAAGAAGTAAAGATCGCCCCCTGAATGGTATCGCTGGCAAGTGAAAGCTGCATTTTCTTTTCATTGCCTTCGATGCCCCCATGGCGAACGTTTAGCCGTACCTGGTTGTTGGTTATCCGGCTCCATTCGGAAGCGATTTTGTCAAGGGTTCTCCCCCAGGGCGATTCCTTTGGAAGCGGCGAAGCCAGCTTAACTTCGACGGTTTCGGTTCCTCTGCTGCCGCCGCGCTGCGCGAAAATGGCGGGTGTAATCAATACTGCCGCCAGGATGGCAAAAATCAGGATTTTACGCATAACTCAACGCTCCCTTTTTCTTATTAATATCTATTGGGCGGAAAAATAATCATCGGCAAAGTCCAGCATATGCTTTGCTTTTCTCTGTGCAAGTATATTGACAAGCCTGTTGGATTTTTCTTGATCGGGATCAATAGCCAGAGCCTTTTCCAAGTTTTCAATAAAGGCATCGTAGTTAGGGTTTTGGGCATCCGCGCAGATCGATTTGGCGTAAGCAACATAAGGCCCCGCCGCCATACCGCCGGATTTTTCCAAAGCCCGCTTAAAGTGAATTTCAGCCTTGGCAATGTCTCCCCCCATATTTTCCGGAAGCGAAGCGTAGTACTGAATATAAAACTCGTCGATGGCCCCTTCGTTAAAATCAGGGTCAAGCTCGTATGCCCTTGCCATCATGGCGCCCCATTCGGGAATGCTGTAGCCCAGGCTAAAATCAAAAACATCAATGGAATACGCGGCAAAGCCTCCGGCGGCTGTCCAGTAAAGCAGGGGGACATCGTCCTTTTTGCATTTTTTAAGAAGAGGGGCTAATGTACCTTCCTGAACTGTTGCCGCTGAAAACCCTGGGTACTTGATTTCAAGAGCTGAATAGAGAATATCTTTTCCTCGGATGTACAGTTTTTTTGCCCTGTCAAGGCTTTCAAGGCGTTCATAATAAGAATCAACCGGATCAAGCATTTCGGCAGGTCCCTGGATGAAGGCGTTGGCATACATGACAAAGAGAGAACCGGTGGTTAAAAGGAGCCCCTGGTGTTTGGGGTTTTTAGCCAGTAGGGCTTCGTACATCTTAATGGCGAAAGGAAGGGCATCGCCAACCAGTTCCGGATCCGGATCCCCGGTAAAAACGCCCGTGTTTCCTGTACCCGAAACAGCGTCAGAAACGGCGTTAATTGCCATCTTGTTTATGGAACAGGACAGCGACAGAAAAAGGCACAATAAGCCTGATAAAACAATGCTTTTGGTTTTCATTTTAATAATAGTATTATTACCCCGTTTATATGTCAAACCCCAAGGAACAGAATGAATAGAGGGTAGGGAGAATTTACTCCCTACTCTCCAATAATTCTTCTAATGTCCTTATTAATGGCGTCCAGCTTGCGGCTTGCCTCCGCTTTCGCGGCTTCCAGCCCGCCGTCGCCTAAGGCTGCGCAACAACTGGCGTAGAATTTAATTTTTGGCTCGGTGCCGCTTGGCCTTGCGCTGACAACAGTTCCGTCTTTAAGGAAAAACTGAAGCACGTCGCTTGGCGGGAACCCATCCGCTCCGTTCTTTATATCCCTGACGCGATCTACCTCTATTCCTCCCAGGGTTTTTGGCGGGTTTTTCCGGTATTCTTCCATTATGCCCTGCATGATAGCCGGGCCTTCCGGGCCCTGGAAGTATTTGGAAATGCCGATTTCTTTCCAGTAGCCGCAGATTTTGTAAAGCTCTTCCAGCCTGTCCAGAAGGCTTTTTCCTTTACTACGCCAGTAAAGCGTCATCTCAGCGGTCATAGCGGCGGCGGATACCCCGTCCTTGTCCCTTACCTCGTTTTCAACCAGGTAGCCATAACTCTCCTCGGTACCAAAGACGACAGTAGCGGATTTCTCTTTTTCGCATCTGGCCATCACATCGGCGATCCATTTAAAGCCGGTAAGGCACTCGAGGCACCTGGCCCCGTAATGCTCTGCAACGCGTTTTTGCATTCCCGTAGTTACAATGGAATTGACCATTACAGGGTCGGGAGGCATTTTCCCGGTTTCTTTTAGCGAAAGGAAAATATAATCAGCCAGGAGGGCCCCCATCTGGTTTCCGGTAACAAGGACGTACTCTCCTTCCTTGCCCTGGCTCCCGGCGGGTACGGCTATTCCAAAACGATCGGCATCAGGATCCGTGGCCATTACCACGTCGGCTTTTTCCTTTTTTCCGAGCTTCAAGGCCAATTCCAGGGCGGCGGCTTCCTCAGGGTTTGGGAACGACACGGTCGGGAAATCGCCGTTTCCTTCCCTCTGCTCAGGCACGGTTATCACGTTAAGGCCAAGACTCCCCAGGACGCTCTCCACATGAAAGGCCCCAGTCCCGTGAAGGGGAGTGTAGACGATTTTTACTTCCCCGGCTTTTTCTTTTATTAGCTCCGGCCTGAAAAGGCGGCTCCTTACCATATTTTGGTAAGGCTCGTCTATCTCTTTATCAATAATAACAAGCAGCCTTTTCGCGATCGCCTCATCCCTGCTCATTTCTTTTATTTCTGTAACGGCGTTTACCTCGTCGATTATTCCCTTGTCATGCGGCGGGATAACCTGCGCCCCTCCGGTCCAGTAAGCTTTGTAGCCGTTGTATTTGGGCGGGTTGTGGCTCGCGGTAACGACTATGCCGGTGTCGCAGCCTATGTGCCTAATCGCGAAAGAAAGCTCAGGCGTCGGCCTCAATGATGAAAAAAGAAAGCACTTGATCCCGTTACCGGCGAAGATGAGGGCGGCGGCCTCCGAGAATTCCGCCGAATAATGCCGGCTGTCAAAAGCGATAACCGCCGAAAGCGCGCCGCTTTTTTGCGCCCTCTCCGGGAACGCCTTCAATATATACGTTGCGAGCCCCTGGGTGGCGCTCTTTACTACCAGCGTATTCATGCGGTTATAACCGCCGCCTATTACGCCCCGCAGTCCGCCTGTTCCGAATTCCAGGTTCTGGTAAAAACGGTCTTCAAGGTCCTTAAAATCCCCCGCTGTAAGAAGGTCTTCAACTTCCTTTCGGAAGTGGGCATCCTTCTCTTTGGCTATGTAATCCTTTGCCCTTTCGGTGATTATGCTGGTATCCATAATACGCTCCTTTTTTTGTTAGATAAAGGATAGAAGAATTTTTCTATTTAAGCAATAATAATATGTTCTTTGTTACTGCTTGAATAAAAACTTATTTTCTGTAAAACTGTGATCACAGAATAGAATCCGGGGTATTTTCGGGTTTCTCGATACTTGGTTACATTATTTAAAATGGGAACCGGTTTCAACTCAATTCATTTGGAGGTTCTATGACTATATTAGAGATGTTGGGGCAAAGCGGAAGCCTGACTGTGCTCGGAATGGGAGTTGTATTCGGATTCCTTGCCATCATGGTTATCTGCGTTACCATAATGGGGAAGATCGTTCATGCGCTGGGCGCGGATAAGGACGTTATTGCTCCCCAACCGGATGCCGCGGCTTCAAGCCCGGCAAAATCCACAGCTGTAACCGCCGCTATAACCGCGGCAGTAACCGAATATCAAAAAAACAACACATAAGGAAGGAAAGAATATGCCTAAAGTTAAACTCACCGATTTAGTTTTACGCGACGCCCATCAGTCCCTTTTCGCGACCCGGATGGTTACAGCCGATATGCTCCCCATTTGCGGTAAGCTGGACAAAGTTGGCTACTTTGCGCTTGAAGCCTGGGGAGGGGCAACCTTCGACTCCTGTATCCGTTTCCTGAACGAAGATCCCTGGGAGCGCCTTAGAAAACTCAAGGCCGCCATGCCCAATTCAAAGATCATGATGCTGCTTAGGGGCCAGAACCTTCTTGGCTACAGGCACTATGCGGACGATGTAGTTGCCAAGTTTGTGGAATACGCCGCCAAAGACGGGGTGGATGTTTTCCGTATCTTCGACGCGGTAAACGACCCAAGGAATTTTGAAGCAGCCACCAAAGCGGCCAAGAAAACCGGCAAGCATATTCAGGCTACCATTTCCTACGCGGTAACGCCTTTCCATACAATCGAAAAATACGCGGAATTCGCCAAACAGCTTGTGAACATAGGCGCGGATTCCATTTGCATAAAAGATATGGCTGGCCTTCTTAAACCATACGAGGGCTACCACCTCGTAAAAGCCATCAAGAAAGTAACTGATATTCCCATAGAGATTCACACCCACGCGACTACCGGGATGTCTGTGTCCACCCTTACCAAGTGCGCCGAAGCCGGCGCGGAGATTCTGGACACGACCATTTCTTCCATGTCCATGGGCACAAGCCACAGCCCCACCGAAACCATGGTTGAAATTTTCAGGGGCACCGAGTACGACACCGGCCTGGATATCAACCTGCTTCTGGAAATTGCCGCCTACTTCCGCGAGGTACGCAAGAACTACAAAAAGTTCGAGTCCAGTTTCCTTGGCGCGGACACGCGGATTCTGCTTTCCCAGGTGCCGGGCGGAATGCTCAGCAACCTGGAAAGCCAGCTCAAGGAGCAGAACGCTTCCAACAAGATCGACGACGTGCTAAAAGAAATCGCGATAGTCCAGAAAGATGCCGGTTATCCGCCGCTGGTTACCCCCACTAGCCAGATTGTTGGAACACAAGCGGTTTTTAACGTCCTCTTTGGCCGTTATAGCAGGCTCTCCGGGGAATTCCAGGATTTAATGGCGGGAAAATACGGCGCTTGTCCGGCTCCCAAGAACAAGGACGTGGTTAAGAAGGCTCTTGAAGCTCTTAAGATGGAAAAAGAGATTACCTACCGCCCTGCTGACGATATTCCTGACGAGTATGCCAAACTCGAAGGTGAATGTAAAACTCTCCTTGGGACAAGCACGGTTACCCCCGAGGACGTGCTTACCCTCGCCATGTTCCCGAAAGTAGCGCCTGATTACTTCAAAAACCGCTCCAAAGGGCCTGTGGTCTTTAAACCGGAACCGGAAGCTGCCCCGGTAGCGGCGGCTACCTCCGGTTCAGTGCCCGCAGCTAAAGCAGGTCAGGCTGCCAAATACAGCGTCAACGTTGACGGCGTAAATTACAACGTGGTGGTGGCACCGGCAGGAACTGTGGCAATTGCCCCCGCGACTGGCAGCCCGGTGGCTGTTGCGGCTCCCGCCGCGGCGCCAGCCCCTTCAGGCGGCGGGGCTGCGGTTCTTGCCCCCGTGGCGGGAAGCGTCATCCGCTACGCGGTAGCCGAAGGCGCGACTGTTAAAGCCGGAGACAATGTAATCATCATGGAATCCATGAAGATGGAACTGGAAATTAAAGCCACTGCTTCGGGAAAGGTTCATTTCTTGGTAGCCGCAGGCACTACAGTTGCGTCCCAGCAGCCCATCGCTGAAATTGGCGGCGGGGCGGGGGTCGCGCCCGCTCCCGCTGCGCCAGTCGCTCCTGCTGCTCCTGCCGCGCCAGTTGCTCCCGCTGCACCCGTTGCAGCGGCCCCCTCAGGCGGGGCTGTGGTCCTCGCGCCGGTTGCCGGGACTATCATCCGCTACGCCGTAGCCGAAGGCGCGGCTGTGAAGGCCGGAGACAATGTGGTCATTATGGAATCCATGAAAATGGAACTGGAAATAAAAGCTACCGCGGCGGGGAAGGTTCGTTTCCTTTCAACGCCCGGCGCTCGTGTGGCGTCCCAGCAGCCAATCGCGGAACTGAAGTAGGGGTAATGTATGCTTGAAAAAAAAGTTGATCCTGTTTGGGTACTAAAGGGATGCATTATCCTGCTTGTAGCCGCGTTTTTGCTTAATTTCGTTTCCGCCAGTTTTTCTCCCAGGGCTGCTGCGCAGACCGCTGCGTCAAGCGACGAGCTTCCTTCTTGGAATAATTTGGGGGGCATTATCCCGAACAGCCGGGATTTGCCCCACGTAACCATTGGAGGCTTTCTTGTAAACATTGCCAAGACTACGGGGATTTACGCCTTTTTCACCGATGTAATCAATGGGGAGACACCTTCGGGACAGAAAATAACCGTGTTCGGCTGGCATGAATTCATCATGGTGTTGGTAGGGTTTTTGGTAATTTATTTGGGTGCGGCAAAGGGTTTTGAACCCCTGCTCCTTGTACCGATAGGTTTCGGCATAGTTTTCGTCAATATCCCCTTCGCGAATATGGGGAGCCCAGGTATCTGGAATGAGCAGCTCAAAGCTTTTGAGCATCAGGGTTTTCTTGACATCATTTACAAGTCGGGGGTTGGCAACGAATTCTTCCCCCTTATCATCTTTATCGGAATAGGAGCCATGACCGATTTCGGCCCGCTTATTGCGAACCCCAAAACCGCCCTTTTGGGCGCGGCGGCCCAGATCGGCGTTTTCGCTACCATGTTTTTCATCAGCGTTGCCAACTTCCTGCCGGGAGTCGCCTTTAACCTGAAAGAAGCCTGCGCTGTGGCGATTATCGGCGGCGCGGACGGACCTACCACGATTTACATCGCGGCAAAACTAGCGCCTCACCTCCTGGCGACGGTAGCAGTAGCGGCTTATTCCTACATGGCCCTGGTCCCCCTAATCCAGCCGCCCATTATGAGAGCCCTTACTACCAAGCATGAGAGACTAATCAAAATGAGGCAGTTAAGGCCGGTTTCAAAAACGGAAAAAATCGCCTTCCCAATGTTGGTGTTTATTCTCGCGATTCTGCTTATTCCGCCTGCAGCCCCGCTTATCGGCTGCCTCATGTTCGGCAGTTTTATCCGGGAAATCGGTGTGGTGGACAGGCTCTCAAACACCGCCCAGAACGATTTAATGAACGTTGTGTCCATGTTCCTTTCCCTGGGCGTAGGCAGCCAGATGACCCCCGAAAAGTTCCTTAACCCCTCTTCCCTTATCATCGTTGTAATGGGGCTTATCGCTTTTTCCATCGCTACAGCCGGCGGGGTACTGGTAGCCAAGTTCATGAACCTCTTCCTTAAAGAAAAGATCAATCCCCTCATCGGTTCCGCCGGAGTTTCCGCAGTGCCGATGGCTGCCCGCGTGTCCAACAGGGTCGGCCTTGAAGAAGACCCTGGCAACTTCATCCTGATGCACGCCATGGGCCCCAACGTGGCCGGCGTCATCGGAACCGCCATTGCAGCGGGCGTCATGATCGCTGTTTACGGCACGCACTAAAACAAAAGGGGGCTAACCACCCCCTTTTTTATTTGTTATTTTTTATTTGCTATTTGTTTTACAGTCCCAGCAAATACTGATTCAAAACGCTTTCCAGGTATTCCTGTTTGCCGCTTGTAATGCCGGTCTTTCCGTAGCCCGCAGCTGTGCCTATCTTGGCAAGCTCTTCAAAGGTAATCTGGCCTTTATCGAATTTCGCGCCGTCTCCTGAGTTGAACGAGGCGTAGCGCTTTTTGACGAAAGCCGGGATTTTGCCATCGTCGATGATCTTCTGGGCTACTATCAGGCCGACGGCAAAGGCATCCATGCCGCCGATGTGGGCGATGAAGAGGTCTTCGGGATCTACCGAATTGCGGCGGATCTTGGCGTCAAAATTAAGGCCCCCGGTGGTAAAGCCCCCGGCTTTCAGAATCGTGAACATGGCTTTTGCCGTTTCGCTGTAATCCATGGGGAACTGATCCGTGTCCCAGCCGTTACGGGCGTCGCCGCGATTTGCGTCTACCGAGCCGAAAAGTCCCGCTGCCGCCGCAGTTTCAAGCTCGTGGACAAAGTCGTGTCCAGCCAGCTCGGCGTGGTTGGCTTCGATGTTCAGGCGGAAATCTTTGTCCAGGCCGTAGTGCCTTAAAAAGCCGATCACCGTTTCTGTATCAAAGTCGTACTGATGCTTGGTAGGCTCCATTGGCTTGGGTTCAATGTAGAATGCACCCTTGAAGCCCTGCTTGCGCCCATAATCTTTGGCCATTGTTAGGAATTTGGCCAGGTGGTCTTTTTCTTTTTTGAGGTCGGTGTTTATAAGGCTCATGTAGCCTTCCCTGCCGCCCCAGAAAGTGTAGCCCTGGCCTCCAAGTTCAATGGTGGCGTCAATAGCGGCTTTTACCTGGGCAGCGGCAAGGGCGACTACCCCGAATTCCGGGTTTGTAGCCGCGCCGTTCATGAAACGGGGGTGGCTGAAGAGGTTCGCCGTTCCCCACAAAAGCTTTACGCCGGTGGCTTTCTGAAGTTTTTTTGCGTTTGCTACCATCGCGAAGAGGTTTTTTTCGCTCTCCGCCGGGCTTTCCCCTTCAGGAGCCATGTCTCGGTCATGGAAACAGTAGAAATCGGCGCCCAGCTTTGTGAAAAACTCAAAGGCCGCGTCCATTTTGTGTTCCGCGACTTCTATAGGGTTCTTTGCGTCGGAAACCCATGGATGCACATGCGTCGCCGCGCCGAAGGGATCGGTTCCGTCCGCGCAAAAGCTGTGCCAGTACGCGACCGCGAAACGCAGGTGATCCTTCATCTTTTTCTTGCCGATCTTTTTCTCAGGATCGTAGTACTTGAATGCCAGGGGATTATCGCTTTTCGGCCCCTCAAACTTTATTTTCTTAATCTTTGGGAAATACTCTTTTTTCCCTGTGAAATACTCAGCCATCTTGGCCTCCTCTATTTATATAATGGGCTTAAAGCCCCTAGATACCGTGAATAATTTTCATAAGCTTTATTATAAGCCGCCACATCCTTCTTTTCAGGCTTTACAACTTTTCCGCCTTCAAGAACAACATGCTCATCCGCCAAAGCCTCAATCGTGCAGTTCCTGGCCTTATCAGAATTTTTTTGCAGGCACCACAGGGCTTGAATTGCCCCGCCCATTGCGGCGGCTTCGCTGCTTGCCGGGACCTTTACGGGGAGGCCCATAACGTTTGCCGCGATGCTTTGCCAAATGGGGCTTTTCGAGCCGCCGCCGGTAAGCCGGATTTCTTTTGCTTTGAAACCCAGCGTGTTAAAACCTTCAAGGCCGATTCTCATGCCGAAGATGGCTGATTCCAGTGCGGCGCGGGCAAGGTTTTCCCGCTTGAAGTTGGCAGCGGTGATGCCGTTTATTCCGGCCCTGCCGTTGGGCAGGTTGGGCGTGCGCTCGCCGTTGAAAAAGGGCAGGACAACTATGCCGTCCGCGCCTATGGGGGCCTTTTCGGCTTCCGCGTCAAAAGCTTTTACATCCAGATCAAAAAGCTTGCGGAATTCCTCGCTTGCCACGGTACAATTCATGGTGCAGAGCAGCGGCAGCCAGCCCCCCGATGAGGAACAAAATGCGGCCAGGTTTCCAGTCGGGTCGATAATCGGGGTTTTTGAAAACCCGAAAAGGGTTCCGGAAGTTCCCAGGCTCATGGTGAGGAAGCCGTCCCTTACTGTGCCTGTGCCAATGGCGCTCATCATGTTATCGCCGCCGCCTGACGCGACCAGCACGCCCTCGGGAATGCCGTAGAGGGCTGATGCCTGCTTGCTTACCTTGCCGGCTATATCCCCCGAAGCAATCAAAGGCGGGAGCCATTTTTCCAGATCCGGCGATATATATTTGCATACCGCCTGCGACCACTTGCGCTCCCTGACATCGAAAAGCGCCATGCCGGAAGCGTCCCCGAATTCGGCGCTGTATAAGCCGGTCAACAGGAAGTTAATGTAGTTGTGGGGCAAGATTACATGCCTGAGGTTGGCAAAAGCCTTGGGTTTGTGGTTTTTCAGCCACTGAACCTTTGGCGCGGTATAGCCAGGGCGCATTGGGAGCCCTGTTTTTGCTATGAGTTTTTTTTCGCTCCCCGCCAATTTGGTAAGCTCTTCACATTCGGCAGCGGTAGAAGTATCGCACCAGAGCTTTACCCTGTAAACAGGTTTTCCTTTTTCATCGAGGGGTACCAGGCTGTGCTGGTGGCCCGAAACGCCAATGGCGGCTATAGTATTTTTAACGCTCTTTTCAATTTTGCCAAAGCAAGTTTTTAGGGCTTCATCGTACCACCCTGCCTCTTGCTCCCTTGTCCCGTCATTTTCGGCTATTAAATCCACAGGAGTCTGCGCCTGGGCTATAATTTCCCTTTTGGTATAATCGTAAACTATCAGTTTGCAGCTTTGGGTTCCGAGGTCAATTCCACATACGGTTTGCATATTTCCTCCGGTTCCCAATTTTACGCTGTTTTATTGAAAAAGTCTATGATATTTTTTATATAATATTTGCTCCCAAAAGAAAAAAACTATTGATAATCTTTTCCAAAGCTGTTATTATTATTTAATTTTATTTCTTTTTGGAGGATTCTATGAAAAGACTAGTTGCGGTTCTTTTGGCGCTGATGGTTGTCAGCTCTTTTGCCTTTGCCGGCGGGGGTAGCCAAAGCAGTTCAGGGAAAATTGACATCGGCATTGCCATGCCCGAAACCCACGTCCAGCGCTGGGTAGGAGATGGCAATAAGCTTAAAGCGGAAGCTGAAAAACGCGGTTATAAAGCAGCGGTACAGTGGGGCAATGCGGATCAGGCCCAGCAGAATCAGCAGATTCAGAGCTTCCTGACCCAGGGTGCCAAGGCCCTGATTATTGGTAATATCAATGACGGCGTTGGCTCGGTAGTTGCCGAAGCCAGGCGGGGCAATGTTATAGTTGTTGCCTATGACCGCATCATCCAGGGGACTTCGGATTATGGCTACTTCCTTACCTTTAACAATTACAAGGTCGGTACGCTCCAGGGCACCAGCATCAAAGACGCGCTGAACCTTGACGCGGCCTCTTCTTCGGCGCCCAAGTACATTACCCTGTTCGCAGGTTCGCCGACAGACGCCAATGCCAACTTCTTCTTCCAGGGCGCGATGGATGTTCTGAACCCCTACGTTGACAAGGGCGTTCTTCAAGTAATTGGCCCCTATCCCAAGAGCTATACTGACAATGCCAACTTCCAGAGGATCGCCACTGAAAACTGGCAGGCTCCTATTGCCAAAGCCCGTATGGAAAACCTTTTGAATAACGACGCGCGCAACGTTACTTTGGATGCGATACTCGCCCCGAATGACCCAATCGCTCGTGCGGTTATTGAAGCCTGCAAAGCCGATGCCAAATATCGGACCAAGTTGCCGGTAGTTACCGGGCAGGACGCCGAATACGATTCCATGCTGTCCATAAAGGCCGGCGAGCAGACCAGCACCGTTTTCAAAGATACCGGAAAGCTTGCCGAAGCTGCGATGATTTTGGTTGATCAGCTCCTCAAGGGCCAGCCTGTAAATGTTCCCGGCACGGTTCTTGCCGCTGGTGGTACTACAGAAATAGCCAATACCGGTAGGGGCTATGTAACTACCTATCTTTTGGACCCCATTCTGGTTACCAGATCCAACCTCAATGTTCCAATAGACGCTGGTTTCTTCTCTGACAGAACTGCTGCTGAGATTAACGCAATAAAGTAGTTGTTTTGAGTGATTAGCCGGCCAGGCCGGCTAATCACTTTTTTTTATTCTAATAAAAAGCCAGCCACAATTTTTTGCTATAACAAGGGGCTTTATGAGCGAATACATACTTGATATTGAAAACCTGACAAAAGAATTCCCCGGTGTCAGAGCGTTGGAGAATGTCAGCCTTAAAGTTAAAAAAGGCGAAATTCATGCGGTATGCGGGGAAAACGGCGCGGGTAAATCCACGCTGATGAGCTGTATTTCTGGAGTTTACCCCAAAGGCGATTACGAGGGCAAGGTTTTTTTTAAAGGGCACGAAACCAATTACCACAGCGTCAAAGACAGTGAAAAAGAAGGGCTTTCTATTATTCACCAGGAATTGGCCCTAAGCCCTTACCTCTCTATTTATGAAAATATTTTCCTGGGACACATGGAAACTAAATTCGGCATTATTGACTGGAATAAATATATAGCGGAATCAAAGAAATATCTAAATACCGTAGGGCTGAATGAACCGCCCGAAACAATAGTCAGCAAAATGGGAGTTGGGAAGCAGCAGCTTGTGGAAATTGCCCGCGCCCTTTCAAAAAAGACCGAGCTGCTCATTCTGGACGAGCCGACATCTTCCCTGAACGACGATGAAAGCGAAAAGCTCCTTAACCTGATACTTGAATTTAAACGCCAGGGCATTACCTCTTTGATGATTTCGCATAAATTGAACGAAGTGCTGAAAGTCGCCGACACTGTAACGATCCTGCGAGACGGAAAATCCATCAGTACCTATGATGTAAAGGCCGACAAGCTGACTGAGGAAAAGATGATTAAAGACATGGTAGGCCGTGATCTTACCCACCGTTTCCCTGACCGAAAATCATCGCCCGGCGATATTGTTATGGAAGTTAAAAACTGGACGGTTTATCATCCTGATTATCATGATATCAAAATTGTAGATAATGTTTCATTCTACCTGCGCAAAGGTGAAATTTTGGCATTCTGCGGACCGATGGGTGCCGGGCGTACGGAGCTAATGATGAGCCTTTTCGGCAGGTCTTACGGTTACCGCTGCGAGGGGGAATTGCGCATTAACGGAAAAGCATACACGTTCAACAGCCCGCGTGCGGCAATAGGTTCCGGCCTGGGTTATATTTCCGAAGACCGCAAAGGCTTGGGCCTTGTTCTGATTCAGGATGTGAAAACAAATATATCCCATGCCAGCCTGAATAAACTTTCCCGGTTTGGTGTTATGGACAACCAGAAGGAAATAAAAGAGGCGGAGCGCTACCGGAAGGACCTCAATATCAGGATGCCATCGATAAGGCAGATTGTGCGAAACCTTTCAGGCGGAAACCAGCAGAAAGTTGTAGTAAGCAAGACATTGCTGGCAAATCCTGATATTTTTATTGTTGACGAACCTACCAGGGGCATTGATGTTGGCGCGAAAACAGAAATCTACGGGATTCTTAACGACATTATCGCCGCCGGCAAAAGCGTCATCATGGTAAGCTCGGAGCTTCCTGAAGCGCTGGGTATGGCGGATCGTATTTATGTAATGAACGAAGGGAAAATAAAAGGCGTATTGGCAAAAGAAGAAGCGACTCAGGAAAAGATCATGCACCTGGCGCTGGTTGGATAGGAGAAAAAGATGAGCGATAAAATTATTTATACTTCAGACACAAAGGCATTGATAAAAAACAACATAAGAAATTATTCGATGTTCCTCATGCTGGCAATTATAATGCTTATATTTGCCCCTTTAACCAACTGGAATAACTGGAATCCGCGTAATTTTACCAACATTTTCTTTCAATACAGTTACGTTCTAATCCTTGCGGTCGGCATGGTGCAGGTCATTATCATACTGGGGATTGATCTTTCGGTCGGTTCGGTTTGTGCCTTCATCGGCGCGCTCAGCGCGATGATTTACAATACCGGAGTCGGGATGGTGGCTTCGCTGTTGATTTCAATCGTGATGGGCGTTGCGATCGGCGCTTTTCAGGGTGTATTTATAGCATACGCGAAGATACCCGCGTTTATCGTAACCCTTGCCGGTATGTTGCTTTTCCGTGGCCTTACCTACATAGTTACAAAAGTTAATCCCGTCAGCCTTAAAGACGTCAAATATTCCCACCTTTCCACGGGAACTTTGGACGAAACGCTGCATACCAGCAAGATTGGCCCCTACTTTCCGATGGCCTTGGTTGTAGCGGTGCTGGTGCTGGTAATTTTCTATATCGCCGAAATCATGGGCCGCCGAAAAAAAATCGCCAACGAATTTGAAGTTCCTTCGTTGCCCATGTTCATTGCCAAACTGGCTATTATCAGCCTTTTGACCCTTGGCCTTGCTGATCGTTTTGCCCGTTATCGGGGCCTTCCCATTGTAGTGCTGGTTCTGGGCATTACCGTTGCTGTTTTTCACTTTATATTGAATAATACCGTCCTGGGCCGCTACATCTACGCGGTCGGTGGCAACTCCCGTTCGGCGAAACTTTCCGGTATTAACTCGGAGCTTATCACCTTTATCGTGTTCTGCATCATGGGCGGGTTGACCGGCCTTGCCGCCGTTGTGAGTACCGGGTACATGAACAGCGCACTGCCCCAAGCCGGAAACCTCTTTGAAATGGATGCCATTGCCGCGTGCTACATCGGCGGCGTTTCCGCCTCGGGCGGCATAGGAACGGTAATCGGGGTCATCGTCGGCGGCCTTGTGATGAGCAGTATAAACAACGGTATGTCCCTTATGAACCTGGGCACTCACTACCAGTATGTCGTAAAAGCCCTAATCCTTCTTTTAGCGGTATTTTATGATGTATACACCCGCCGCAAAGCCGGCCTGGGTTGATAGGGCCGAACAAGGTCAAGTAAGAAATTCTAAGAAAAAATCATCTCACAAAGAACACAAAGGCACGAAGGAAAACGCGGAATTCGTTAATCCGCCCTATCCTTTGTGAGCTTTGTGCCTTTGTGAGAAATATTTGGCAACAGATTTTCTGCTATTGTAACGGTAGGGTGAATAGTGCAAAATTATATAGGAGTAATACTAGTGGCTTTTACAACCATTACCAGAAGAAAAGCAGCCGCCATGCTTTTGTTATTTTTCCTTCCCGTGTTTTCTCTTTTCTGCCAGAATACTCGCGGAGATGCCCTTACACTGAAAATCGCGGTTATCGGGCCTGGGGATGAGCTGTATTTTTGGTGGGGCCATATCGGCCTTGTAGTGGAAGATAAAATCTCAGGTAAAAGCCGGTTATTCGATTGGGGCGTTTTTTCTTTTGAGAATGAAAATTTCTTTTTAAATTTTGCCTATGGAAGGCTTGTTTATTCCTGTATGGTTTCTAATGCCGAATACAACTTTAACAACTTAATTATAACTAACCGGGACATTACTTTGTATACCCTGGATCTTCCACGCGACAAAAAAGAAGCCGTTATACGCTTTGCGGAAAATAATATACTTCCTGAAAACCGCGACTATAATTATCATCATTTTAAAGACAACTGCGCCACAAGAATCAGGGATATTATTGATTTGGCTTTGGACGGCCAATTCAAAGCGGATTTTATTAATGAGAGGAGCCGTTTTACCCTAAGGCAGCATGTCAGGCGCCATACCTGGTTCAATCCGTTTTTTGACTGGCTTCTCAATTTTCTGATGGGCCAGGATATCGACAGGCCAATTACAGTCTGGGATGATATGTTCCTGCCATCGGAAATTGCCATGCGGATTAAGGATTATCATTATATAGATTCTGCAGGGAATGACAGATCTCTGGTAAGCTCTGTTGAAGTTATGAATAGATCCTTCGGGCGGCCTGTTGTGCTTGATACCCCAAGGAAACAATGGCCCAGGGAACTCTTTGCCAGCCTTGTTTTTTCAGCCCTTATTGTGTCTGTTTATTTGTTTTTCGGCAAAAAAAAGTTCGTCATACTGGGGCTTGCCCAAAGCTTATTGGGTTTGTTTTTCGGCATATCCGGCAGCGTGCTTTTTTTTATGACTTTCTTTACAGATCATGACTATACCTACCATAACAGCAATGTCTTTTTTGTGAACCCCCTGTTTTTCGCGGCAGTTCCTTTGGGGCTGATATTCGCTTTTACCAATAACGAAAAGAAACGCTTTGTTGCAACCCGCCTGTCCAGGGCATTCTGGACTTACATCTTACTGGGCGGACTTTTAACCATGGTAATAAAATTATCCCCGGCATTTTACCAGCAGAACCAGGTTACCCAGGCGTTAGTTATGCCTGTTGCTTTGGCTTTACTTGTTTTGATGAGTCTTGAGGGGAGGCTTAAGAAGCAGTGATTAAGAATTTAACCCCAAATAACTCTCACGGAGGCACAAAGCTCACAGAGGTCACAAAGGAAGACTGGAAAAGTCCAGAATTATTGAATTCTTCATCTTCCCTTTGTGTTCGCGAACCGAATGTTCGACGTGTCCTCTGTGCCTTTGTGAGATGGATTCTTAGTTATTTACTTTATTTGGGGACAAGCTTTAAGACAATTTTGGTGTTTTCCTACCTTCGTTTCAAAAGGCGTTTTTTTTGCCTGTTGGGTTTAGTCTTTTTTCTTTTGCCGCTTAACAGCCAGGATCTCAACGGGGAAAAGTCTGCTGAAGGCTATATTTTTCCCCTTGCGCTTGTTTTGGAAGGGGCTGAATACGTAGCGGATGTTTGGAAGCCAGATTGGCCTTTGGAAATACCCCCGGACGCCTTCAAGGTAGTGTCAGGAGAAATTTCCTCCTGTGAAATTATGTGGGATGATTTTTCGCTTGGTTATGAATTTGACGAGGAGGGTAAGGCCCTTATATTTCCTTTAGTGATGAACGGTAAATTTGCCCAGGCAGCCCTTACTTATGTGGAAGGTTCGGGATTAAGTGAGATAGCCGTAACTTTTCCCTCAGGCGATGATCCCTGGAATATGGAGTTTCTTGAATACAGGAATACTTTTCCTTACCTTGTAAGGGTTTGCTGCGGCGATGGCACAAGCGACTCAGGCTTATGGTATTTTATTTACTATTCCTGGGGGATAAGCGAAATCCTTGAAACATGGTATGATGAAAACGGAAAAACCGTTGGGATTTATGGCTTTACATTGGCCGAGGTGGGCAGGAAACCAAGAATAAGAGCGATTAAAGATTATTCCGATCCTGAAAGCGGCACGGAACTCTTCTACGACAGCAGGGGGCTTGTAACAGGGCTTTCGGAACCAGCCGGTACTTTTAACGTTCTGTATTTTCGCGAGAATTCTCCCAGGTATTGGGAACGCCGGCCTGTGGCGGGGGATGCCAGTGATGGCAACGCGGAAATTAACGCAGCTTTAGACGCAACCTTATTCGGTGGAAATTTTTCCTTCCAATGGGATGAAGCGGGTTTTTTAAAGCGCTTAAGCCGGGAAGATGAGAACGCCGATATTTTTATTGATTATCGCTACGAGTATACCCTGGATGAGAGAGGCAACTGGATTGAAAGGCGGGAAACGAGGATGATCCGGGATTTGGGCCTTTTGGTACCGTCTCCCGGAACCACATTCAGGCGTGTTCTGGAATACAAAAAATGAGCTCCTCGGTAGAGTGGAAAGAAATCAAGTATACGGAAGTTTTTGAAGAAGAAATACGCGGTCTGGAGCGGCGGCGGGAATCCGATCCGCTCTGTACTGTTAAGGATATTGAGGGGTTGCTTCAGCATCTTTATATAATGGACGGTGCGGACTGGTATGGCCGGGGAGATGTCCAGGACATATCTATGGCGGCTACTATCGCCGCATATGAGTGTTTTATCGCCCAGTGGAAGGCGGATACGCGGTAAAGGAGGCATATATGGAATGGCGGGCAAGCCACATTTTGGTCAAGGACAGATACCAGGCGGAAGAGCTCTTAAAACGCCTGAAACAGGGGGCTTCTTTTGAATCTTTGGCGAGAGAACACTCCACCTGCCCCTCCAAGTCAGCAGGCGGGGATCTCGGCTGGTTTGGCCCCGGGAAAATGGTGGCTCCCTTTGAAGCTGCTGTAAAGCGTCTGTCGCCAGGATCTTTCGGAGATGTTGTTCAGACTCAGTTTGGCTATCACCTGATAAAATGCACAGGCCGGAAAGAATAACCCTGCTGTTTTATGCGTTCTTTAAAAGAGCCATCGAACCGCTGGCATGGCCCCGAATAGGCTTGTAGAAAACCGCGTTTTGGATTTTAATATAGGGGCGTGAGCAGGAGCGAATATGGCCCTTAGATTTTTAACGCCCAGAAAAGTGAATATCGAATCAATAATTGAGATTGATTCGGAACTCAACGAAATTCAGGATCTGGACTTCCTTTTGGAGAGGATTCTTTTTGAAGCCAGAAAAGTTGTTCATGCGGACGCCGGCTCAATTTATGTAAAGCAGATGATGGTAGAAGAAGATGGTTCAAGAATCGAAAAGCTGGCTATAAAATACTCGCAAAATGATACTTTGCAAAAAGAGCTGCCTCCGGGGCAAAAACTTTTATATTCGGTTTTTTCATTGTACATTAACGATAAAACATTGTCGGGTTACTGCGCTCTTACGAAGCAACTTGTTAATATTGAAGACGCTTACAATCTGCCCCCCGGCGTACCGTATTCGTTCGGAAAGAGTTACGATCAGATAACAGGATATAAAACAACCTCCATACTGTCGGTTCCTCTAAAGAATGCCGATGGAAGGCTTCTTGGGGTAATCCAGATAATTAATTCCAAGGACCAAAAAGGGAATATTGTGCCATTTTCAAAAGAGGATGAAGGCATAATAACCCATTTTGCCGTGAACGCTACGATGGCGCTTCAAAAAGCCCAGCTTATACGCACAATGATCCTCCGAATGATTAGAATGGCGGAGCTTAGGGACCCAAAAGAAACGGGAACCCATGTAAACCGGGTTGCCGGCTATGCGGTGGAAATTTATGACCGCTGGGCCAGCAGAAAGGGAGTGTCGGAAGAAGAAAGGAACAAATACAAGGACAGTTTCAGGATTGCTTCCATGCTGCATGACGCTGGTAAGGTTGCAATTCCGGACGTTATTCTAAAGAAGCCTGCCAGGTTTACGCCCGAAGAGTACCAGGTTATGCAGAACCACACGGTATACGGTGCTGCGCTTTTTGATGATCCCCAGTCTCCGCTTGATGTTTTAGCTCGTGATATAGCTTTTACCCACCATGAGAACTGGGACGGTACCGGGTACCCCGGCTGGGTAGATCCGCAAACGGGGTCTCCAATAAAAACGGGGGAAGATAATAAACCTGTCGGGAAAAAGGGTGAAGAGATACCCCTTTCTGGACGGATTGTAAGCCTTGCCGACGTTTTCGATGCCCTTTGTTCCAAACGGGTTTATAAGGAGCCATGGACCGAGGATGATGTGCTTCTTGAAATAAGGAAATTATCCGGGACTAAATTTGATCCTGACCTTGTTGATATTTTCTTTGAGATACTTCCCAACATCAAGCAGATCCAGCAGCTATATCCGGACGGCAGCTCTGCTTAATCTGGACAGTTCTCTGTCCAGGCTTTTGGCAAGCGAAGACAGTTCTTTTTTCCCATAAGACGGGGTTCTGTTAAAATCCAGGCCATTATCAGCCAGGCCGACTGTAAAATCCCTTATGGAACGGTATTCCCGGATATTTTCCTTTGTAAATGCCCTGCCCCTGTCGTCCAAAACCGTTACGCCCGCCTCGACAAGCTGTTCTGCCAGGGGCAGGTCGCGTGTTATGGCTAAATCCCCGCTTTTTGCAAGCTCCAAGATGCGCCTGTCCGCTGCCCCTTCTCCGGGCGGGCAAAGCTCGAAAATCGCTGTTTTTTGCGCTGCCTGGTTTTGGCCTTCGACCGGAAGCCCGGGAATAGGGCGGTTCGCGGCAAAAACGCTTTTAATTCCCAGCCTGGTTGAAAAGCGCAGTATCATATCCCTGGCTGCGCGCGGGCATGAATCCGCGTCTACGAGAATTTGCATAATTCTTAAGCTTTTTTATCAATTTTTACTGAAGCCAGATAAGCGGTAAAGGTTCCTGAAAGCTCCAGGTTTTTATGCGGAGGAATAAAAGCCGATTCTCCGGTATCCAGAGATGTAGTCTGGTTTATTATCATGCATCCGGAGCTTACTATCAATATTGACGGGCCTGCTTCGGCGTAAATGGCTGTATCTCCTGAACCATGCATTACAGAGAGGGCAAAATTTTCAATTGGAGCTGGATACTTATAGCAGAAAGGAGCCGGGTTGGGAACCTTCATGACCTCCGGTTTGAATTTGGAAAAATTTAGTATGTTTAAAAGCTCTGCCTTGTCTATATATTTGGAGCTAAGACCACCCCGGAGTACATTGTCGGAATCGCTCATAAGCTCTATTCCCAGGCCTTTGATGTAACTGTGAAGTATGCCTGCCGGGACATACATTGCTGAGCCTGGATCCAGTTCGATAATGTTCAGGTAAAGAGGAGCCAATATGCCATGGTCTTTGGGAAAGAACCCGGCTAAATAAACGCAAAGCGTCCATTCGTTTTTAAATTTATGATAGTCCCTTTTTAGCTTTTCCTGTTGTTCTTTCAGGAAAGGGTAAAGCAGTTCCAGCCATTCGCTGTTCATGCTGAAGAGGGCTGAAAGAAAATCTTTTAAGGGGTTCCCGTCCTGCCGCTTTAGGGCAAGGATCAGCTTTTCAAAGCCTTGTTTTACTATCCCCCCGCTTTCCATTGATAGAATTTCAAATATAGAACATATCTCACGCGCGTCCCTGAATCCGCAGAGAGCGAAGAAATCGCTTAGGGCGCAAATGATCTCCGGCTTGTCGCCGGGATCTTTGTAGTTCCTGTCAGGGGCGTCAAGGGGGATGCCCTTCAGGTTCTCCTTTTCAAAACCGTCGCGTGCCTGCCGGAGATCAGGGTGTGCCTGAATGGACAGGGGTTTTTCCGCAGCCAATACCTTGAAAAGAAAAGGCAAGGTTCCGAATTTTCCGGCGGTTTCCGTTCCCAGAAGGGTGGCTTTTTCCCGGCCTATCAATTCTGACAGCAGAGGCTCGCTTTCGGCATATTCTGAATTGCCTGAGAGCTTTACGCGGGAAGGGGCGGAGGGGTTAACGCCCATCCATAGTTCCGCCTGAGGAACGCGGTTTATGTTTATTTGCCCCAGAAGCGCCGGGATCCAGTCCATAGAACCCCAGTCGTAATTTTTAATGCTGTTTATTAGTTTAAAAACTGGAAAATTTTCTGCAAGTTCCGATGGCATTAAATCTTCTTCCGGAGTATTTGACATTATTTCGCTAAGCCTTGAGATCATGCTCTCGGTAAGCCGCTCTACTTCCCCCTGCTCTTCATCTTTTACGGCGCCGGGCGCGCTTCCGGCTTTCTCAAGATCGTCGCAAAGCAGAAAGCCTGTCAATACGGCGATTTTTAGGGGATCTTTCAGGCCTGTTGTACGCTGCACATTTTCAATTGTCCGCCGGTACTTGCCCAGGAGCATTTCAAGGTACTTCGTCGGCTCTTCGGTAGATATGGTTATGTTTGTTCCAAAAATATCGATAAGAAGATCGTTTTTTGCCATGGGCCTTTAAAAAATATCAAGCTCCTTTTTTGCCGTATTGGGGGTGTTCCCTGCCGAAAGCTTGCTTTCTGCAGGGGGCAAGCTTTCTGATGAAAGCTTGCTCTCTAATGCGTCCTCAAACTGGTTTAGCCTGTCCAGGGCGGAAAGAATTCCATCTTCAATCTTGCCCTGGTTTTCCTTGAACTGCTGTACCAGGACTTCAAGCTCTTCAATACGTTTTTGATATGAATCCAGCTTTTCTTTTAACTTTGCGTTTTCAGCGCTTATTTTTTTATATTTTTCAATTATGTTTGTTACCCTAGATTCCAGCAGCTTAACCTGTTCCAGGCTTACCATTTCATGCCTCCAATGCGGCTTTTGCCTTTGACACAACCTCTTTAAAGGCGCCTGAATCGTCAATTGCCAGGGAAGCAAGGGCTTTCCTGTTAATATTGATTCCCGCTTTATTGAGGCCGTTAACAAACTTGGAATAAGAAAGGCCCTCGGCTCTGCAGGCGGCGTTAATGCGGATGATCCATAACTTGCGAAAATCGCCTTTTCTGTCCTTCCTGTCCCGGTATGCGTACGCAAGGCTCTTTGTTACCGCGTCCTTGGCTGTTTTATAGTTTGAGTGCCTGCGACCCCAATAACCCTTTGCCAGCTTTAGTATCTTCTTGCGATGGTTCTTGCGTTTGGAACCGTCTATTGCTCTTGCCATCTTTAAACTCCTTCTGAATTCTGTCCCTTGAATTGGGCTTCTTGACTACCCATAGGGCAGCAATTGCTTTTTAATGCTCCCGGTATTGTCGCTGGAAAGAATGCCGCTCTTTCTCAGGTTTCTCTTCCGCTTGCTGGGCTTTTTTGTAAGAATATGGCGAAGGTTTTGCTTTTTGTACTTAACCTTGCCAGTCCCGGTAAATGAATAGCGCTTGGCCGCGCTTTTTTTCGTCTTCATTTTTGGCATGCTGCCACCCTCAATAGATTTGGTATAGGGTTTTCTGGGAAAACCCTGTCTTAACGCCCTTGCCGTGCCTTGTGCGCCGGACGCTATTTTTTTGTTTTGGGACTTAAAACCATGGACATAAACTTTCCTTCCATGGCAGGCGCTTTGTCCATGATATATTCGCCTTCAATCCTCGCTAAAACATCTTTAAGGACATTCAAGCCAAGCTCGGTATGGGCCAATTCCCGGCCTCTGAAACGTACCGTTACTTTTACCTTGTTGCCTTCGCCCAGGAATGTCTGCACATGCTTTGATTTGAAATCCAAATCATGATCGTCAATCTTTGGCTGCATCCGGATTTCTTTAAGCTTAAGCAATTTTTGCTTTTTCTTTGATTCCCGTACCTTCTTTTCGTTTTCGAATTTGAACTTGCCGTAATTCATAATTTTGACAACCGGCGGAACAGCGTTTGGCGCTACTTCTACAAGGTCAAGCCCCTGTTCCTTGGCAATTTCAAGGGCTTCCAGAGTGGAAACTATTCCCTGCTGATGTTCCCCTTCTTCCCGGATGAGACGGACTTCCCGCACCCGGATCTGTTCATTAATCCGTAAATCTTTATCCGACAACTGACCTCCTCATGGTTCCCGCACTTTATTATACCAAAAAGCCGGAAAAAATGTCTATAGTGGGGTTTTATAAAGCAGCAATTTTACATTTACCCGTCAGGCTCATCGTATTGGACTATAAAGCCGATAAATTCTTCCCATGTCTGGAATAAGAACCGGCTGAATATGAACCGCAAGCCGGCAAAAAACTCGTCAAGGCGCC
>Ga0268262_10000421_pt1 | contig 56351 bp, 54 predicted proteins | sample TergutNc150P3_FD_190354 | JGI IMG/M metagenome (GOLD analysis project Ga0268262, IMG submission 190354) | Nasutitermes corniger P3 segment gut microbial community from laboratory colony in Florida, USA - Nc150 P3 (SPAdes) (version 2) | ecosystem: Host-associated > Arthropoda: Insects >... | reverse complement strand
GCGGGAGGCGGCAATTCCCGCCGTAATCGCCAGAGCGAGAATGAGCGAAAAATATACGATCTTTTTCATATACGCCTCCTTTGTAATGTACCCCAGGCTTGCCCCCGGCCGTCAGCAGGGCCGGGAGCCATAGTCTGGGAGCCGGTTTTTATACCGGCGCGATTGCCCCTCTGCAAGGATTTTGGCCGTTCCGGCTCCGTCGTCCGGCGGTCCAAAACTCTCATCCGAAGACCCTGTTTGCACTACAGGCCGTAGAGAAATCCTATGGGCCATTCCGTTTTTAATATCTTTCAAATGAAATGAACAAATAATACCTACAAAGAAGAGAATTTTGTCGCAAAATACACCCAAATAAGGAAGAATTAGGAATGAGGAATGAGGAATTAGGAATAAAGACAGTGAGCAATGAGTAATGAGCAATTAGCAATGGAAGAAGAAGACCTCACGCGGAGGACGCTTCTTTTTCATTTTTCTCTCGTTTGATGCAAGCAAAATGATCGTTTGCGCCATATATAGGTATGAAAACAAAAAACCCGCAGGGCGCTCGGGGCGGGGGGAAAACCCGCTGGCACCCCGCCTTTTTTGAGGCCGTCAAGCAGGAATTATTCGATTACCGGGATTCTCTGGAATTCAAATACAATCACCCGCTTACAAGAGAGCCGTTGGAAATCGACCTTATCATCATCAAAAAGCCCGAGGACCTGGTTATAGAAAAAAACATAGCCCGCATATTCAGAACCGACAATATTCTGGAATACAAAAGCCCCGGCGATTATCTCTCGGTTAATGATTTTTTGAAAGTCTGCGCTTATGCCAATTTGTACGCGGCGATAACCCCCGGCGTTGACTTTGCGGGCATAACCCTGACCTTCGTGGAAAACAGGCACCCCCGCAAACTGCTGAAATACCTGACCGGAACCCGAGGCTACACGGTTGAAGAAACCTCGCCGGGAATATATCTGGTAAGCGGGGATTACGTGCCGATACAGATAATCGAATCGGGAAAACTGTCGGAACAGGAAAACCTGTGGTTAAAATCGCTGGTGAAAGACTTGCCCGCTGTCAATGCGGGGAGTATACTTGAGGAGAAGCGAAATAGGGGAGACAAAGCGCAGTTGGGCGCGTATTTGGATGTTTTATTGAAGGAGAACCCGGAAGCTTTTTTGGAGGCAGAAAATATGGCAAAAAGAAAACGAAAGACATTTGAAGAAGTCTTCACGGAAGCGGGACTTATTCCCGAATGGACAGAACGGGCAAGGGTGCAAGGCAGGGAAGAAGGCCTGGAACAGGGCAAACGGGAAGGAGAGCAAAATATAATCAACCTGCTCAAAAGCGGTAAATCGGCGGAGGAAATAATCCAATTAATGGAAACCCGCTATTAAGTAAAATAACGAGCCTTCCTCTGCGCCGCGCTCTCTGCGAGAGACTCTTCCCTATTCCTAATTCTCTTCCATATTATAGATCATGGAATTGTCCTGCAAAAGGCGACGATAATAATTGACTTTTTTAATAAATATTAGTACTTTATTACAGAGGAGAACCAAAATGAAAAGTGCAACACTCAGTTTTATTTGCGTGTTATTATTGGCAGTGTCATCCTGCGAGATTCCCCAATCGTTAACCGTCAAGGGGAACCCGGGATTGTATGTTCCCATCGGCAGCCCTTTTGCGGGCATGAAACGTGAAGAGCGGCTGGAATACCTGATAAGCTCGGAAAACATGAGAAAAATGATGAACGAAAACTCAGGGAAAGCCGGCGTTGGTAACGAATTAAAAATTTACGAGGTATCCGACGACCTGGCGAAAGCCCTGAAGGACAAGGGAAAGATTGAAGATGCAGATGTGCAGATTTATCTGGTGCGATACCCGCTGGCGAAAATGCCTCTGGATTTACAAAAATATACAAACGGGGCAATGGATGCTGTCAATGAAAAGAAACAGTTCACTATACCTGATATACCGGCTGTTATACCAGGCAGCTCCGTTTACCTTACAGAAAAAGAAGGCCCGCAGACAACCGATACAGGCCCAGGCGGCAGTGATAAACCTTTCATTAAAATACCTCTTGACAATATGGCGAAATTGGTAAAGTGGGTAGAAAGGTCTACTACCGGCATATTTGGCCTGGAATTTGTTGTTGATGATGCTAATAGCGAATTGCTTAATAACCTTGAGCTTCTAATTCCCGGACTCGGTCTTACTGAGTGGAGAAAAGGAAAACTGGAAGACGGTAAGATACGGTTTTATGAACCGTCAAAGACTATGTTTTATCCGAGGTCTCAAGGAGACGGAATAAACTTTTCCGATTTAACAGAAGGAAACCTCCTGATATACGCCAAAATCAGCGGTTCTGTTCGGGGACAAATCCTCGAACCTTCGATGGTTTTTGACTGGGAAAAAGCCGCAATTGATACAGTTGCAGGAACAGACACCGAGGGCAGCTTTACGGGGGAATATCCCATTGATAACAATTTAAGCGAATTCCTGGGAAGCGGAGTTACGTTCAAAACAGTAAAAGGATATATGTATATGTCCGGCGTTCATGTTGAGCAAGCCTCCTCTGAAATGACTATTGAGGTTACTAAAACTGAAATTAAGGGGACGCACCCTTTGCAAGATGTTCCTCCGCCGCAATTCCCGGATGGCGACAAATTTGAGAAAATACATGGGGCTATGCTTCTTGAAAAAGATAAGATGAGTTTCGAAGATGAGGAACCCCTTGAGCTAAGTGCCATGCTGACAGCTAACAACCCAACTTTAAAAGTCGCAGTCCTTATTGAGGGAATGGAAATAACAAGGGACCTTTTAGAGGATAAAGATAAAGATGTAGCGATCCAATTCGATCTGCTTCTTATGATCCCCATGGATTTGAAAGTCGAAACAAAAGACTCCTCAAAAGCCCCCTCCGGTATTGCCACGAATGAAAAAAACGAAACGGTAAATCTTAGTAATTACGTAATGCTGGATTTGGGCGATTCGCTTCAAAAAGGCATGGGGGACGGAGATTTATTAGGCCGCAAAGAAGGCGAGGAAAATTACCTAAAGGATATTGCGTATATTGATATCGGTTTAACGCTTGATCCCAAAACCGATTTCTATATAAATATAATAGACTCAAGCAAGCTTGCTGTATTGGTAACAACCAAAGACGGCAAAACCAAAAGGATAATGGAACTCCGACCACCTAAAACGTCTTTGAGACTTGAAGGCGACTTCCTGAATAAGATTCCTTTTAGCCCGGAGTTTAGCGTGCTTCTGGAAAAAGACAATAAAGCAGCAGGCGGAGGAAAAGAAAATTTCGGTTCATTCCAGATTAAGCGCCAGAAGAACGCGAAGTTTGACTTTAGCCTGTCTGTAAAGGCCAAAACCAAACTCGAATACACCATGGATTTTTAAGGGGTAAATCATGAAAAGAATTTTAACATTACTTTTGGGCATTGCCCTTATTCTGCCTCTGTATTCGCAGGAAACTGTCGAAGAAGGCATCACGAACCTGTCTGGTGACGAAGTGGGGCTTGCGGAAGAATCCGAGGAAGAAGCTGAAGAACAGCCTGTTGAACCCAAGAAAGAGAAAAGAGGGTTTGCGCGGCAGCATTGGGTGCTTGGCTCTGATCTTGGTGTCGGGTTTGACAACGGGATTATCGGGACAAGCGATATTTTCCAGAAAAATATCGTGATTGATATGTCAGAACTCGCGAACAGCATGCCGCAAGACGGGGCCGGTATAAATTTCGACCTTTTCTTGCAGCCAATCTTTTTTGAGGTAATGAATATACATATCGGGCAAGGCTTATGGAACTTTGGCTTTACCGTTAATATCGACGGCGGAATCAGCCTTAATATATCCAAATCCCTGTTTGAGCTTATTGCCGAAGGAAATGCCGAAAACCATGATAATTCGGGAAAAATAAGCGCTTCCGGCGGCATTTTTACGGAGATAGGCCTGACAGGTTCGGCGGAATACCAGGTCGCGGGGAGAGCCTTGCGCGCGGGCATCAAACCGGCAATTTTTACTCCGGCGGTTTATATACCGTCGAGTTCAGGAATTTCCTATGACTTATCTGTAAAGAAAGACGGAAAAGACGGGTTGTTTTTGAGCGCGGAAGGAGAGATAAGCGTATACCTTCCGACATCTTTTGATGATAAAATGCAGCCGGGCCGTTTTGCCTTCGGCCCCACCGGTTTTGACATATCCCTTGAAGGGGAATACGAACTTTTCCCCTCCCTGAGCATAGGCAGTTTTAACATAGGCGCCCTTGACGTAGGCCTCGGCCTTAACAATATTCCTTTTGCCCCGGCTACTTTAACAACCGAGATGAAAATGGCTCTGAAGCCGAATCCGTTCAATATTGATTTGTATGGGGAGGATATAATTCAGGGAAATGATCCGAAAATCCCCGAGTTTGATTTTGACGAACCGACTTATAATTATAATGCAAGCAAGAAAGTTCACCGGCTTTTTAACTTCGACGCTTACGTCCGCTACAAGCCTTTCAAAACCGAACTGCTGGTTTTAAGGCCGAATATCGGGTTCTCGGTAAACGGCAACGAAGGGGACAAGGAAGGGTTTTTTAACGCCGGGCTGGAAGCCAAACTGAATCTGAAGGACATATTTACATTCTACCTTGGCTCCGGCTACCATGAATCAACCTGGAAACAGCGCTTAGGGCTTGGCCTGAACCTTAGGGTCTTTGAGTTTGATCTGGAAGTCGCCCTTCGCGACCATACCTTTGCGGGCTGTTTTAAGGGACACGGTTTTAACCTAATGCTGGGAACGCGCATCGGCTGGTAGCTTTGAACCCGCTGATTGAAAGACGGCAAAGTATCAGGCGGTTCAAAAACACCCCTGTCACACGCGGGCAGCTTGACCAACTGCTCGCGGCGGCAATGCATGCGCCCTCCGCGTGTAACACGCGCCCCTGGGAATTTATCGCGGTCACAAAGAGGGAAACGCTTGACGAAATCGTCCGTGTGCATCCCTACGCCGGGATGTGCGCGACAGCGACGGCAGCGATCATTGTCGTGGCAATCCCCCAGACCGACCCCAACGGGCCGGTAGGTTTTTTCCCGCAAGATTGCGCCGCCGCCACGCAGAACATACTGCTGGAGGCGGTTTCAATGGGGCTTGGCTGCTGCTGGTGCGGCGTGTATCCCAAAGAGAATCACATAGCCTCTATCAGAAAAATTTGTAACATTGAGGAACCGAAAATCCCGTTTAACGTCATTGCCATAGGAAGCCCCGACGAGATCCCTGTCCGCAGGGGCTATTTTGATGAAAAGAAAGTTACCTATTATTCCTAATTCCTCACTCCTAATTCCTAATTTTAAAGAAGCTCTCAGGCGGCCCCAAATAAGACTCTAAAGGCTCCCTGCCTGTTCTGTAAACCAGAACCCTTTCAAGCACCAGCCCCGCCTCCAGCGCCCCGATTTCAATTTCCCGCACCCCTTTTTCAAACGTTAGCGGCGCTTTGGAGATCCGTATCTGGTTAAGCGCTCCGTCGTTCCACCTTTTGTCCGAGTGGCTGCCCGCCATGAAATCTGCGGGGACTGCGGTAATAATCTGTCCCGCTCCTTGGCTCGCAAGCGTGAAACGCAGGGGGCGCTTGTTTTGCAGGGGGTTTGAGGGAGCAGTCCATATTTCCGCCGTGTAATTGCCAGGCTCCTCAATCAAAAAGCGGTAGGCAAGCGAGGGCTTTTCGTCGCGCTCGTCAAAATTCGCCGTTGTCGGGAAGACTTTCATCCCCATACCGCTTCTGCCGTAGTTTTTCAGTTCGGCGAATCCGGCGGCAGGCGTGTCTTTTTTGCCGCAAAAATGATTGGCTTCCATAACAATTACACCGTTGTTTCCCAGAAACGTCATGGGCGGCAGATCTTGTATAACAATCTTTTTAGCTTTTATTTCGACGGCGACTACGGTTTCACTGTCTTTGATTAACAGCCGAGCGTTTTGTATTTCCCCGGTGAGTTTTTGCCTGTCGCAGCGCAGGACAATTTCCTCCTGGGAACCGACAGTCCCTTTAAGCGAACTTATCTCAAGCCAGCCGTATTCCTTTTCCGGTTCAATTACATATTCAAGGCTTCCTGTCCCGTCATTGGCGATTTCAAGAATAACTTCGTCGTTGCCCATATAAAGAAAATCATCGACTAACACGGCCATCGGGCTTCCGTAGTTCCTGGTGTAAACTTCTTCCCTGTCCTTGCGCGAAACAGTTAGCCTCGGTTTGTCCGCAGGCTCTACCTGGAGGCGCAGCGGGTAGCGGCTGTTATCCTCGTTCCATTTGACAAAACCGATGTGCTGTTCAAGCTCCATGCCCTTCCATTTCCCTGTCTTGAACGAGGCGAACTCCTTGTGCAGGGCGCGGTCTTTTTCTATGCACTCCGTCACAAGCGCGGAATAATCATTGGCGGTCTTCTTGCCCTGTTCGGCAAAATGCCGGTTTTTCCCCGCATACAGGTGCATCCTCAGCAGGTTGACGCTCGCCTTCGCGGGGAAGTATATCATGCTGTAATAGGCGTCCCTTTCGTTTGCTGCTAACGCGGAGTAAACTTCCTCGTTAGCTTTTTCAATGCCTCCGGCAAGGGCCATCATCCTGTCCGCTTCCAGATAATGGCAGGGGTGGTAAACACGCGAGTTCAGCGCTTCGGGACGACGCATGGCGTTGATCCTGATATAACCGTGCATGACATGGGCGATTTTTTCGCGGGTCTTTGTGTCGGCTAACGGGAAAGTTTTTTTAACCCAGAGTTCCGTATATTCGTCTATGCTGTTAGGCGAATTTGTACCCCATTTTTCAAAGTCGTAGGCAAGCTCCATAAAATAGGCAAGGGGGACTTCGTTGAATTTCAGATCGCCGACGTTGACGATCCAGACATCCTTGATCCCGTAGTCGTAAGCCATGCACATCTGTTCCCAGGTTCTTTCAAAAGACGTGGACGGCATCCATTCGTAGGAAATCGGCCCGCCGTGGTAATCGAAATGGTAATACATTCCGAAACCGCCCTTTCTCCCCCGTATCTCGGCCCAGGGCAATGTACGCATAAATCCGTAATTGTCTTCGCAGAACATGCAAATAACGTTTTCTATTTCGTCCCAATCTTTAAGCCCCGCGACTTTTTCGTCGCCGTAGAAAAATTCTTCAACTTCTTTGTAAAGGGCCAGCAGTTGCGGGACTTCGCTAATGTTGTGCTTGACGTGCTTTTTTATCAATTCGCGCTGGTTTTTGATTATGTCCTTGAGCAGGTTGATATTTTCACGCAGGAACTCGCCCTCTTCGCCTAACATGGAACTGTCGCGTTCCCCGCGCATCCCTATGGTAATGATTTTTTCATATTTGCCGCTTCTTTTAAGGGCGTCCTCCCAGTATCTCAAAAGCCCGTTTTTGTTTTTTTGATAATTCCAGTCGTTCCCGTAAACGGAATCCGGCCCCCTGAACATGTCCCATTCCTCGCTGGCCCGCAGGCATGGCTCGTGGTGCGAAGCCCCGATGATAACGCCGTATATGTCTGCCAGTTCCTCGTTAAGGTTTCCCGGCCCGTCCAGCGCGAAGCAGGAACGCCACATCGCCGGCCACAGGTAATTGCCTTTCAGCCTGAGCAGCAGTTCAAACACATGCTCGTACATTTCGGCGTTGACGCCCTTGAATTTGGCAAAAGCCCAGGTTCCGAAGCAGGGCCATTCGTCGTTTATGAAGAATCCCCGGTATTTCACGCTCGGCTCTTTTGAAATTTGTTCTATTTTCTCGGTTATCTCTATCCGCTCTTGTTTTTTCGGTTCCGCGTCCCCCCAGAAATGCAGGGGCGACACCCCGATAAACTCCGAAAGCGCGAACATCCCGTAAATTGTCCCGCGTTTGTCGCTTCCGCAGACAATCAGTACCTTTGACACGCCGTCAAAAGGCTTGTCAATCAGCTTTATCTGATAAACTTCCCTTTTATTGTAGATTGGCGAAGGATCAAATTTGCCCTCGCGTGTCAAAATGTCCATCAGGAGGCTTTTTCCCAGGGTGGCGAAGAGAATAAAGCTCGGGGCGTTCCCGGGTTTTTCCATTATTTCAGGCAGTTTGCCGCAGACTTTTTCAAAATCCGCCGCTACTTTGTGAGCGACTCTTTTTACGCCCTCAAAAACGTCCGACTCGACAATAAAAGGGCAAGCGCTTTGGGAATCGAATGAAATAAAATCTTCCATATATGGATATAAAAACATATATAGTAGGCTTTGTCAATGGAAGGAGAAGGCATCACGCGGAGGGAAAGAAACAAATTAACAATTAACAGGTAACAATTAACAAAGGAAGAATTTTCATCACATAACGCTCTGATTTTGAAATGAAACGCCGAAGTTATTAAATCCATTGTCGAAGTTTTGAATTCTAAGATTCTTGGGCATATCTTTGATTCTTTCTCCTTTTGGCTTATTTATGTTCTAAATATCGGAATCTTGGTATAGATAAATAACCAATAAAGACGTAGCGTACCCGCTTCAACAGGTACGCTACGGAATTTTTGTGTCATGCGCTCGGCGGTTACTTGCGCTTGGCGGCTACTCTATCGCGCTTATCTTATCCGCATAGTTGCTCCAGCCATCGGCGGCTTTGTATGCGCCTACGCTCCCCGATGGAACCTTGATTTGCACTCCGGCGGGCGTTTGCCAACCGAATAACCCGCTCATCTCATCCGCTGCCAATGCGGGCGGCGTTGTCGCAAGGCTTGTTACAAGGGTAAGGTTGTTGCATCCTCCCAAGGCATTGCGCCCAATTGCGGTTACGTTTTGGGGAAAGGTAATTTCGGTAAGCCCTGTACATCCGTAGAAAGGCTGATTACTGAGCGTGGTAAGAGTCGTGGGCAGTTCAATGCGCGTAAGGTTCACGCACTGAAAGAAGGCATTACCACCGATGACGGTGATGCCTTCGGGCACTACAATGTTGCCCGAAGCGTTTGGGACCCACACCAGTTCCGTATTGTCCTTTAACACCATACTGCCGTCAGCAATAGTGCTGTAGGAGCCTGTCCCGGTAAGAATAATTTTACGGAGCGATGTGCAGCCTCTAAAATCACCCTCGCTTATAAATGACTTTGAAGCTGGCATTTCAACCTGTGTAATGCTCGTGCAACCCTGAAAAGCGTTATACCCAATGCTGTAAATCACTGGTATGGTTACGCTGGTAATGCCGACGCAATTGTAAAAAGCGTATGAACCAATCTGGGAAACGCTAGGTAGGTTTATACTACCGGTAATGCCGGTGCAACCGTAAAAAACGTAATCATCAATCTTGGTAACGCTGGCGGGGATGGTTACGCTGGCAAGGCTGGCGCAACCAGCAAAAGCGTACTCCTCAATGACCTGAATGGTGTTGGGTATAGTTATTCCGACAAGCGTGGCGCATCCTGTATATTCCTCCCATGTATCAGAATTAATTATGATGAAATATGACAAATATCAGAGAATTATTGGCTTCTAATCTCAAAACCTACAGAACGTCTAAAGGCTGGAGTCAGGCAAAATTAGCGGAAAAAGCTGGAATTTCGACCCAATATATAGGAATGATAGAGACAAAAGTCAAATTTCCCTCGTCAGATATGCTTCAAAAGCTGGCAACAGCCCTTAAAATTGACCCTTCTGCTCTCTTTTATAATGAAGTCGAACTGGAAACGATAAAAAAAGGCATCCAAAAAGACATTCTAAAGAACTTTGGCGAGACTTTTTGCTCAATTATTACCAATTATGTCGATGAAAAAATCAAAAATTTGGATAAATAGCGAAAGTAGGAAAAGTATCTGTCTCCTTTTTTCCTTGTTTTTATCTGTCTAAATGGGTATATTGTATAGAGAGGTAAAAGCATGGGAGCAGTACAGACAGCAAATCCGCCGAGTTTTGAGTCCGTGTGGGCGAGCTTGCAGGAAGAACGGGAACTGATGAAGGAATTGAGAGAAAGCCAAAAAGAAACTGAACGGATTGTAAAGGAAGTATTTCAAGAAGTAGGCGAAAAGCAAAAAGAAACCGCCCGACAAATGCAGAAAACTGACAGCGAACTAGGGAGACTCAGCAAACGAATGGGCGATGTTGTAGAATTTATGGTTGCGCCCAATCTGTGTGAAAAATTCAAAGAGTTCGGTTTTAACTTCTCCCAATCCAGTCAAAAAATCATTGTTTCTGATAAAGACAATAATATATCCTTTGAAATTGACGTTTTTCTTGAAAACTACAGCAAGGCAATGCTTGCCGAGGTAAAAACCACGCCCACCACCGAAGATGTCAAGGATCATGTTAAACGCCTTGCAAAAATGCGTAAGTATGCCGATTTGCACGGCGACAAGCGCATATTTTTGGGCGCTGTCGCCGGTGTGGTAATTACGGACAATGTAAGAAAATATATATTAAAACAAGGCTTTTTTGTTATAGAACCCTCAGGCGTAGGCTTTACTATTACCCCGCCAAAAGGTCAACCCAAAGAATGGTAGCAAATTCAATGAGCAGTGAGCAATTAGCAATGGAAGAGGCGAAGCGTACTACATCTTACCATATACCGTCTGCAAAAGGATAATCTCCCTTCGTGAAAAATTAGGAATTAGTTTCATCTTTCCGAAACCGCTTCAATGCTGATGGCGTAAGGCTGGCTGGGGCTTTCGTCAAGGCACTCGACCTTTAAATAGTAAAGCCCGTTTTCAAGGCGCAGGGAAAGGAGGGAATCCAGACCCTCTCCGCCGTCATCGTCATCGTCAATGGCATTCAGGTTTGAGTCAAAAAGTTCAATGTAGGTGTCCAGGCGGTTTGAATTAACCCCTATTGCCCGAATGACGTACAAGCCCGGCTGCGTTACCTGAAATTTAACCCAGTCCACGTCATTGGCGTTATGGAAGGTGTGCTGTTGGGTTTTTCCGATTTCTATCTGTTTGGCGGAAGCCGAATCGTTATTCGGTTCGTATTGGTCCGGGGCAAGCCTGACCTGCACACGAATATAGGCGCGGAAGCCGTACTGTCCGGTATCTCCGTCATAGCCGTATATTTTGGCAATATAACGCTTTCCGGCCTGTACGCTGTGTCTGATCCGCGCGTTGCCGCCGCTGCCTCCGTCATCGTCTTCCGCAAGTTTTTGCCGTGTTTCGGCATCGTAAAATTCCATGAAGGTGTCAGTCCTGCCCGTTGTTTCCATTATAAGCTGCCCGTCATTGGCGGGAACGAGGAGAAAAAAGTCTTCGTCATCGGTGTCCAGAGTGCGGGTTACAACCGGTGCATTTTCGTCAGCGCCGATTTCATAAGCAATAGGATTATCAAAACTGCCGGAAGATGTCCTTACGGCAAGATAGGCGCGGAAACCGTAAGACCCGGTACTTCCGTCATAGCCCCGCACTTTGGCAATATACCGTTTCCCCGCCTGTACGCTGTGTCTGATCCGCGCGTTACTGCCGCTGCCCCCGTCGTCGTTTTGCGCCAGTTTTTCCCGCGTCTCGGCATCGAAGAATTCCATGTAGGTGTCGGTCCCGCCCGTTGTTTCCGTTGTAAGCCGCCCGTCATTGGCGGGAACGAGGAGGAAAAAATCTTCGTCCCCGCCGTGCAGGGTACGGTTTGCGAGCTGGGCGTTTTCGTCAACGCCGATTTCATAGGGTACGGGATTCTCAAAACTGTCGGGTTCCAAGGCATCCGGCGCGACTGAGGAGGAACGTCCTCCCCGGCCTTCCCCCGAAGAAAGCAGCGCGACTATCTGTTCAGTTCGCTCAATATCAAAATGGAAACTAGCCTCAACAGCCCGGTCTTCCGTGCGGATCAGCCGCGTAAAAAACCGGACTTTGCCGTCGGGGGTATCAATAATTTCACCCGAGATTGTCCAGTCCGCGCCCGCAGGCCCTCCTGAAAGGATTATGTATGATTTATTAGGTATGTTTGCCAATTCCTCGGTAAGCTGGTTTACCCAGTACGTGCCGAGGGGAACCACGTTTCCCCTGTAGGAAAACTGCCCCACGGCGATTTTCCCGGCCTTTCCCGCGATGAGTTTTTTGTCCAGGTTCTCGGCCAGTGTTTTGATCGCCGGATCTATCTGTGAAGCGGGGATTGCGACGGGCCGTTCACCGCTTTCACTCCCGCCCTGGGCGTGGACGAATGTCATGGCTATAACAAGAATCGGAATCGCAAACAGATACTTTTTCATAAACCCTCCTTGGGCGCTTTGATTCTATAACATAACGAGAGAAAAGAGAAGTAAGTGTTACAGGGCAAACGGTATTTAACTTTCCCTTACGGCGTATACTTCGATTGTGTCGCCTAACGCGAAAATTTTGCTTATTGCCAGCAAGAGCCTGTACAGCGGTGATTTTTTGTTATGTGCAAATTTTCCCCAAAACGGAAACCTTTCAGGATGATGTCCGCAGATCACGATTTTTTTCACCTTAAAACCGGCTTTTCCCAGGGCATTCCCGCATACCGCCGGAGACCAGACAGTCCAGTGATCCTGCGGGCTGTTTTCAAGGAAACGTTTCAGCGAACTGCGGCCTGAAATCCCTGTGAACGAAGGCGTCGCGAAAGCCAGCACCCCGCCGGGTTTGAGCAGTTTCCGTATTTCCGATAGCACCGGAACGCAGTCGCGGAAATGTTCGATAACATACCAGAGGGATACTATTTCAAATGAGGAATGAGGAAGAGAAGAAGAATGAGGAATGAGGAATGAGGAATGAGGAATAGGGAAATAGCCTTGTTGGGCGGGGATGTTGAGGGTTTGTGTTACATAACGGACGGCGTCTTCGGCGGGGTCGATGCCCTGGGGAGAAAAGCCTTCTTCACGCGCAGCCGCCAGAAACGCCCCGTAAGCGCAGCCAATGTCCAGAAGACTAGGGGGTTCGGGAACGTTGCCCGAAAGTTTATATTTTACTCTTTGCTCTTTGCTCTTTGCTCTCTGCTCTTTGATTATAGTGAGTCTTCGTTTTGCCATTGCGGTTAAATTCGGAAAATCCTCAATGTAGGTTTTACCGTATTGTTTTTGGTATTGCTCGAAAAAATAGTCCTTGTCATATTCTATGGGCATCGGATTAATCCGGTTCATGCTTATCAGTCCGCAGCATTTACAGCGTAGATAACTGCGTTCAGGGAAACGCGCCAGTACCTTGCCGTCAAGTGCTGCGCCGCAGACAGGGCAGTTGCGGCTGACATCGGGTCTAATAGTATTTACAAGTTCCGCGAGACTCTGCTTAGGAACATGTTCCAGTCCGAATTTTATTGCCAGTGTAGCGCAGTGATTTTTCAAATCGCGGAAGTATGAAGAAAAAAAATTCCCTTTCTTCAACAAAGCACTTAACTTTTTTTCAGCGTTTCTTTTTCCAATCTTTTTTCTCTTTTCTTTTTTCTCTTTTCTTTTGTTGCCTGTCCCAAGCGTCCAAAAACCGGCACGTCTTGCGAGTTTTTCGTGGTATCCGGTCGGAGATGCCAGAAGAACAGGGACACCGGCGTATAACGCCTCAAACGCGGTAAGACCGAAATGGGTGATGATTAAGTCGTAATCTGTGAGGTGTTCACTAAGATTGGGGAGGGATTCTTTCAATGAGGAATGAGGAATGAGGAATGAGGAATAGGCTTTTTCGTTTGATAATTTTCCTTTTAACAGGGTGATTTCGATATTTTGATGATTTGCAAATTCTTTCGCCAGCGCGGGGCCAAGGCCGGCGGAATCTTCAAGCCCGAAGCTGATCAGTATTTTGAGAGGCTCTGTTTCAATGCGGGCTTGAGGGCAAGGCTTGTTTTTGGGCAGGGGCAGAAGGGAAGGGGAGGATATGTTAGGCGTTATTCTATTGCAGTTGGGGAGAATGTCGATCAGAAAATCAAAATTGTCCCTGTGGGTGCCGCCCTCATCAATACCGATAACAGGGGCGATTTTTTGCCAACTGGCAAGCTCCTGCGCGGTAGTTTGAAACCGGTCAAGGATGACGCATTGCCAGTTTTTCTCCCGCAATCCGCTTTCGGCAAGAACCCATGCCCGGTCGAACTGCGCGGTATCCAAAACCGCAATTGCGTTTGCTGATGCACATAGGGGAATATAAAGCCACGCCTCCCTGCCCAGTCCGCGCAGATCGCGCGCCAGCGCCATACTGCGGACAAGATGCCCCCCGCCGCGACCAGATTCGCAAGCAGGAACCAATAACAATGAGGAATGAGGAATGAGGAATGAGGAATAGTTAGTTGTCACTTATTCCTAATTCCTAACTCCTCATTCCTAATTATTTTAATTATCACCCCGCCGTTATACCTTTCCCCTTCGGATAGTTTTCCGGCTTTTTCCTGGCGATCCAGCGCGGCGTATAAAACCTGCGCCTGTTCGTAGTCCTGCTGGGTGTCTATCGTTAGGCGGATTTCAGGGACTTGCCAATTCTGCGGGGCAAGAGGGCGGTGAAGGAGGAATTTTTCAGGATGGGTGTACAGGTAGGGGCAGACATGTTCCCGGTCATATTGGGAGACGGCTTCGGTTCCGGCGCATAACAGGGCCTTCGCGTTTACAGATTCCACTCCCGCGCCAGGCGGCAGGCCGCTGTATCCGGCGTAGTCAGCGCCCAGGGCCAGCGCCTCAGTGGTAATGGTATATGCCGCGTCGGCAAAAACAAAGGGATTGTCGCCTGTGGCCCTTATCAGATGCCGTATGCCAAAATTTTGCAAACAGAGGCAGAAACGACCAAGCACGTCTTCTTTAGGGCCTGCAAACAGTTCAAAACCCGCCTCCCCGGCAAGTTCCTCAAAAGCGGAGCTTGAATCTTCGGGGCAGGCAAGCACCCTCAGTTGCGCGGGTACCCTGTTTAAGGCTTCCATTACGCGTAACAGTATCGGCTTGCCCCCAAGGGGGAGCAGCGCTTTCCCCGGCAGGCGCGAGGAATCAACGCGGGCTTGCAGTACAATTGCCAGCATTTAGCCCTCCTTTTTGGGGGTTTCCAGGTTCCAGTGGCTGGCAATGGTTTTGGGATTGCAACGCCACCGGAAGCTGTTGGTATGTACCCAGCGGCGGCTTTCCGAGAATTCTTCCCAGGCGCTGAATATGTCGTGTTTGGCCTTAAAGAGAAAACCTGGAAAACGGCGCACAGGCAGATAGGCGCAGTCATTGCGGAACATTGGGGCAATGTTTTTAAGATAAAAACGAGGATAGTCATTGTCTGTTGAATTGTCCTCGGCAGGGACTGAGGCCTCATAAGAAAATCTGAGCGTCTGGCTGAGGGCGATTTCTTCTCCCCAGAGGTAGGCGCGGAATCCAAAATCCATAAGCTGCCAGAAACTGTTTTTAAGCGTCCCGTCAAAACCGCCCAACTGTATAAAACGCTCCCTGTCGTAAATACCAATACCGTCAAATGGATACAGGCTGAGGAGGCCCTCGCCTGAGGGATTGAGAAAACGGGTTTGAATTTTATTTTGGCGTATTACCGGAGCTATTACAGTAGGAATTATATCAAGGTGCGAGTTTTGGATCACTGGGACTGTGCAGAGCCGCATGAACTGGCCTTTCCTTTTGCCGTTACCGTTACCGTTTTCAGCATGGCGGGCCAGCCTTTCCGCCATCCTTTGGGCATTGCCCCCGGCAATCATTTTAAGATCGTTCCAGAGTACGAAAAAGAGGGGGGAATCAAGTTCAGATACCGCCATGTTGATCTGTTCCCCCAGGCTGATCCGGGTATGCGGTATTACGAAGCGGACAAACGGGAAACGGGCGGAAAGTTCCTCAAGATCGTAATGGGCAGGTTCCGGCTCCACGGAAACAACGGTGTCAAAGCCTATTTTCTCAAAGTCATGGAACAAGCCGCGCCGGGCATAACGCCCGCCTCTGTTCAGCAATACAACAGAAAGGCCTGTTGAATGAAAATTTTCCCTGCCTCCGATAACAGTATATGACGGGAAGTACTGGTTAAAAGTTGTAGGTATAGTACTCATCACATCCTGTACACAGAGAATCGTATTTTTTTCCATCGAGCGTTTGATCCGCCTGTTTTGCATAAAACATCTGCCCCCTTTCCCATATAAGTTCAAGCGGCTCGGTAAATGCGTTCCCAAGATTCATGGCCCCGCCCCCAATCTGTTCCCTGCACAATGGCACTGTCCCGTCAATCAGGATCGGCATATCACGCATAAGATGCCAGCAAGGCTGCCTTTGTACCGGGGAAAGATCCGATGCCTGTTTCCTGGGCATAAAACCGCAAAAATCGTCATATTTCTGTATAATGATATTTGATATGTTAGGCGTAATTTCTTTCCATGACCTGTAGAACTTTTCTATATCGTCTTCCGCTCCCGCTGTCCGTACCGCCTGCACATAAGCGTCTTTGGGAAAAAAGGCAAGGAGTTTTTTCGCAAGATCGTTTGCTTCGACAAAACCCGTTCCCCGGATTTCCCTGTAACGCGCCGGGTCAGCGGTATCCAGCGAGACAATCCACGAAAGCCTGAATTTATTTTTTCCGGGAGCCGCCGATTTGGCAAGAGCCGCGCATTTATCAAGCTCGTCGTCTTTCCAGCCTATGCCGGAAGTTTCTATTATCAGATCCAATTCCGGGCGGCGCAAAACCATTTCAATAAGCTCCATTTTTTGCGGATGGAGTGAAAGCTCTCCCCAAAGTGAAAGGTCTATGACCGCGTCGCCTGAAAAAGCGGCGATTTTTTCCAAAAGGGAATCGAAACGCCCGGATTCCATAAAGTCCCGCCGCTCAGTTATACCGCCATTACCGCCATTTATGGCGCTGGCGCCACCGCCAGCTTTCGGCCAGGGGCAGAAAGCGCAAGCCTGCGGGCAGCCGCCGTAGACCTGTACCGGGTAAAACGCCGGAAGGGTTCTGAGAATCTCCGGCTTTTCCGCGATAATGCGCTCAATGTCAGCGGTGTCAGGCACCTGGGCAGGTACCCTGCCTTCCTGGACAAAACGCCGCAGAAGGAACAGGTTGCGCTTGCTGTCGGCGCAGAGTCTCAGCCGGTGGCAGCGCAGATCTACCGAGGATATTTCCGTCTCAATATCAAAGGCGTTGATGTCTTTTTGGATCACGGAGAACAAAGTATCCCGCTCGACCGGGCCGTTATCGTCATCTTTAAGGATTTTGGAAAGAATAGCGGCAGTACCCGGGGAAAGCAGTTCGGGGGCGATGCCGTATGGCCAGCCGTCGGCGTAGGAATATTCGGCGGCATAGCGCAAATGTCTGTCCGCAAGCCGTTTTGCAAGTTCCGGGTCCAGAAAAGGGCAGTCGGCCCAGGCAAAATAGGTCAGATCAAAGCATTCGGAATGGGCGGCAAGGGCTTCAAGCAGGTCTTTAACTGTCCAGGAAGCCTTTCTGTCGATGCATATTCCCTCATAAACAGGCAAAAATTCTTGAGATCCCGCCAACAGCACTGTTTTGCCGACAGACGGGAATTGGCAGGAACGTTTAAGGGCCATTTCCAGGCTGTTTTCCCCGTTACAGAGGCTTTCCAGCGCCTCCCTGGACAGACTACCGGCGTACAATACCAAAAGCGCATTCATACCCTTCAATTATCGGCTTTTATCCGGTTAGTTTTAATTATTGAAGGCATCTTCAAAATTAAAGCAAAAACAGAAATGTATGCAATCTCAATTTATGCTGTCAATTTTTGCTTGCTTTCTCCTATTTTTCCATATATAATATCATGGGGGTCGGAGATGAGGTATATTGTCCATGTTGATCACAGTAAATTCTTCCGCAAATTGATGAAAATCTTTTTATCCGAACTTGGGCTTGTATCCGAAGGCTACGACCTGGGAGAGGAGGCCCTGAATGCGGTTATGTCCGGCGAGGTGTCCTGCGTTATCACGGGCCTGGAACTGCCGGATATGAAAGGAGAAACGTTGATTAGCCGGATGATCGCGGTTGCCCCAAGTGCCATGACCATAATCGTGGTGACAGGTTCAGCCGATGATGAGGAACGGGTAAAAGCCCTGGAATCAATGGGAGTTAAAGCAACCATTCAGAAAGCCGGGGACTGGAAAGAAAAACTGCGCGAGCATTTTTAAGGAAAAATTATGAAACATATCATTCATGTTGACAACAGCGAATTCTTCAGGAAACAGGTAAAAACATTTTTATCGGAGAAGGGCCATTATTCGGAGAGCTATGACAGCGGCGAGGAAGCAATGAAAGCGGTCGAAGCGGGCAAGGTCAACTGTGTCATCACCGGTCTTATTCTGTCCGACATGAGCGGCGAGGAATTCATCAAGCGGCTTGCCGTTTCTCCCAAGACAGTGGTAAAAATCGTATTAACCGCCAGTACTGATGAAGCTCAGTACAAGCGCCTTGAAGCCCTGGGAGCCAAAGCCGTTATTCAAAAATCCAGCGACTGGAAAACAGAAATGGGCAAGCTTTTAGGTTAGGTTGCCGTATAATTCTGCTACAGCGTTATTGATCGTGTCACATTGATAGGGAATACCCCGAACAGGCGATCCAAAGGCGAAGCGGGAGTAAGCGAAGCCCCGCTGATCCGGTTATAAATTTCCACCAGTGTCTCAATTTCTTTCGGATCTTTTGACCATATTGCGGAAGAGTAAGCCGCGCGAAAAAGCCCTTTCTCTGCGAGTTCCCTTGTTGACAGTCCTCTGTATCGTCTCCTTGCCTGACCGTCCACCACAGCCGCAGGTCCGTCATAGCCGATAGTAAAAATAAATTCTTCCCGTGTAAGCATATAGGTTATCCGCTCCTTCCCCCGCATTGTAACACGGATTTGAGGGAAGGGCTATAGCGTGTTGCGGTGCGTGTCGCCGTGCGTTGACAAGTAAGTGCGTTGACAAGTATTGAAAATGTATGTATATTGTATGCAGAGGAGAAAATATGCCGCTATTACAGGTAAGGGATTTTCCCGCAGACATATATGAAGAAATATCTTTTGAAGCCAAACGGCAAAACAGGACAATAGCCCAGCAAACTATCGTTTTAATTAAAAAAGGATTAGGCGAAGAGATTTCCCTGAAGGAACAGAGGCGGCGTTTGTTTGAAGAAATAATGAAAAGAGATGTCCCAGAGGCCGCAAAAGCAATTGATCCTGTAAAACTAATTCGTGAGGACAGGGACAGATGACTGCTGTTATTGATGTTTCAGGCGCAATAGAAATTCTGCTGCACAAGGAAAAAACAGATAAATTTTATAAAACATTACAGAATGCTGTTTTGGTAATTACACCTGATTTATATGTTTCTGAATTGGCAAATACGCTTTGGAAATATCATAAAGCGAAAACTCTGTCTAAAGATGAATGTTTGTTATATATGCGGCAGGGGCTTGGAATGATCAATAATTTTGTCAACAGCAAAGAAATATGGGAAGAGGCTTTTTTAGAAGGTATTAATAACAACCATTCTGTTTACGATATGTTTTACATGGTTGTCGCAAGGAGACACGCCGGAACATTAATTACAAACGACTCAACCCTTGCTGCAATTTGCAGGAAAAATCACGTTCAAGTGTGTTGTTAAAAGGATACCTTGTCGCTTACAGTACGTTATGCGAAATTTATTTCTTAGACTCTTCGAAATAATCGCGTAACATTCCCGCAAATTCAATACGGGTTATTTCGCCTTTCGGGATAAAAAAGCCACCAGGACAGCGGAATATCATTTGCCTCATGATCTTTTTCGCCGCTTCTCTCGCCCATTTACTTATCTCGTTCGCGTCCTCGGGTTCTATATCCAAGAGAACGCTAGGGAGAATAACCCCCGATAACCGTTGGTAATCATAGAACGCTACGGCCGCTTCCTCGCGTGTGATATTGCGGTCAGGCGCAAATTTGCCGTCGCCGATGTAATCGAATATGATTCTGTTCGCCGCCGACCATTTCACCGCATCGTAATACCATTTATCGGTTTCCACGTCGTCAAACGGGTTGGCAAATCTGCTCGCATCCGGACTGCCTGCCATGCGGTAAAACACCTCAGCCGCCATGCCGCGCGTCAGCGCCGTTTCCGGGCTAAACAGCATGGGCGCGTCGCTCGTGCCGGTCATAAAGCCGTTTTTGAAAACGTATTCCACGCCGTTATTCACATAGTCATAAAGTTCCACATCGGCAAATGGGCTTGGCCTGTGAACCGTAATTTCATCGGTATCTTTTGTTACTGAGTAGTAAATTAACTTGCTTCTATATAAATAACCGTACTTGGACATTTCCCAATAGTGTTTTTCCGGGGAAACGCCGGAACCGGTGGCGGGAATTATTTCCGAGTAATTCCCCCCGTATTTTTGCGACCATCTGCCGTCGTCAAGCTGCGACCAAAAATGAAAGTCAAAATTGTATGCGTTGTCGCTTAACGGTTGATCTTCTGTGGCGTAACAGCCAAGGCGCAACACAATACGGTATTCCTTCGCGGGGTTTATGGAAGAGTTGAAGTTGTCTATTCTGCGTAATTTTGACACGCGAAGCGCCGCTTTGTGTTCTTCGACATATTTTTCAAACAAGCCGCCGATATAATCGGCAACCCCGTCCTCGCCCGACTCGGATAAAACGCGGTTTATTTCGGGGTAACTGCTGCCGAGATCTTCAAGATAAACCGGGACGCTGTCTCTGACCGCATAGGCAAGGCAGTTTCCGTTGACGGTATCATCCAGCCTGCCTTCTTCCGGTACCCGAGTGAAACCGAATTTGCCGTATCCGCTCGGGCGTTTACCTATGCGGCCGCTCACTTTAAGATACGGCGCGTTTCCGTCGTTGTTGTACATATCGGCAAATAACCCCTGCGCCTCGCCCTCAAGAGGGAACAGCGCGAACCCGAAGTTTTGAATATCGGCACGCACCCACGCTTTTACAATTTCGGTCACCGATACGCTGACCCAGTCGTCTCCCTCCGGCTGCAAAGCCGCAACTTTTAATCCATTTTTGTCCACAAGCGCCTTCGCTTCCGCGCATGTCGATGTGTACAGCGTCCAGCGTCCGTTCACGGTCCCTATGAGCAGTTTCTTCGGCGGCGCACCCAGCGCGACATACAGAAATAGTTTCGCTTCGGTAATTTCATTCGCGAAAAAATCAACGCCAAGAGGGACGCGCACAAACGAGAATATATCCCCGCCGCCGGCCGTTTTACCAACGCGAATCGTTCTCGTATCGTCAGAGCTTTCCGTAGATTCGTCACTGTAAAAGGCGGTGACAGCGCCGTTCCATGTCGTTGTTCGTAAATTTTTCGCGCAGGCAGCCAATATAAGTGCGCCAAGCAGTACAAATATTTTATTTGTGGTTTTCATAATTTATACATCCTTATAAACACATAGTCATTATAGCAGAATCCCGCCTGAAGAGCAAAAAAGATTCTGTCGCTTCTCGTTCAGGCCAAAACAAACCCGTATGGGAGCGATTGATTCGACACTGTACAGGTTGTATAATTTGACGAGCAGACGAGATTAGACTGCGGAGGGCTAAATGACCGGTACCCGGCACGAAGAAAATCTGTTAGTCGTTTTTGCCGTAGAGGAATATGCCAGACGGCACGGAATATCCGCGTATGACACTTTGGCCCTTTTCCTTAAATACGGCATAACAGAATCAATACGCCAATGCTACGAGACGCTTCACACCCAGGACATTTACGAGTGTGTATCATTTGCGGAGGATATTTTGAAGAGGAAAAGCGGATGACCATTTATCATGGTTCAAACCAGAGTTTCGACAAAGTTGACCTGTCAAAATCAAAAAACAGACGTGATTTTGGCAAAGGGTTCTATACAACGACAATCAGGGAACAGGCGTTGCAATGGGGTTACAACATGTTCAATCGTTTTGGCGGCGAAGGTATTTTTCTCTACGAATTTGATTTTTCACCTTCCGGCAATTTGAGATCAAAACAATTTCCTGAAATTTCCGATGAATGGTTTGACTTTATATTATCAAACAGGGTCTCTGATTCTTTACAACACGACTTTGATTTTGTACAAGGCCCGGTTGCCAACGATAAAACAGTCTTAACGATAACAGGTTTTATTGACGGTCTTTTTACAAGGGAAGAAGCCATGCGAAGGCTCCGTTACAGCAAATCAAATGATCAAGTATCTCTGCATACAGAAAACGCCGTTTCATTTCTTAAATTAAAGGATAAAAGGAAATCGTCTTTTGACAAAATCATGTATAACGGACAGGAATTAACCTTTTTAATAGTTCAGAAGACCGAAGCCATCGTAAGCATAATAGCCGAGAAAGAAAACACCTCTTTTGATTCCGCATACACAAATTTTTTAAGTTCAAAAGTATACAAATCTTTGCAAGTTCCTGCTTCCATGCTGTGGGCTGAGAACGCCGAATTTATTGCGGATGAGTATTTTCGGGAAAAACTCATCTGTGAGGACTAAAAACCATGACCCTATACCACGGCAGCGACCAAATTATTAAAGCCCCCGAACTTCGTTCTTCAACCAGAACTCTTGACTTTGGAGCAGGCTTCTACACAACCACCAACAAGGAACAGGCGATTAATTTTGCCGTTAAAGTTTATACTCGCTCAATCAGGGAAGGGAATACCCCAAGCGGAAAGTTTATCAGCGTCTATGAAGCGGACTACGAAAAAATGCAACAGGAACTCAATATATTGCATTTTAAATCAGCGGATGAAGCGTGGCTTAATTTTGTTATGGCCAATAGACGTAATACTTATAACGGCAAAAAATATGACGTAATTTATGGGCCTGTGGCAAATGATACCATATATCGAACGTTAATAGCTTTTGAAGACGGTGTATTGTCAGCGGAGGAGACTATCACCAGATTAAAAATCCGTCAATTATTTGATCAAATGACTTTTGTATCGGGACATTCTCTTTCTTTCCTTAAATATTCAGATTTTATTGAGGTTCCAAATGATTGACACCCAATTCAAGGCAACGCTGGAAATGCTTATTCCTCTTGTTATAAGGGAGATAATGAAAAGCCGCAATATAAGTGAAAGAGAAGCTTTTGAATTGTTGTATTCTTCGTTCCTGTACAGTAAACTGGAAATAGAGTCCACCAAGTTATGGCATTTAAGCCAGTTGACTTTGGCAAATTTATTGAACGAGGAAATTGAGACCGGAACCATTATCTTTCCGGAGGAAGCATGAACGATAACGCCGAATTTATTGCCTATTGTATAGAAGAATACAAAGCAGCAAAAGGCATAACCGGAAAAGAGGTTATTACGCTTTTCAAAAAACATAATATTATCGATTATATTGTTACCTGCTACGGAGCCTTGCATACCATGGGCGGTCTTGCCATTGCGGAAGATATAGATTCACTTATTGTAAATAAAAAAAGCAATTAACTTCCTTACCACCTTCCAAACAGGCTCCGTCGTTAGGTGCAACTTATTCCGCTTCTTTTGACTGTTTTAGGTTCATCAGTCTTAAAATGATGACCAGTACCGCGCCGACTGCCGCCAGTGCGCCCAGCACAATAAATTTTAACTGCTGATCATCAATTTTGTTGATTACAATGGGGAATAACAGCGCCGAGAGCATAAAGCCCACCATGACCGTACCGTAGTTTGAACCGATATTTTTTATGCCGAAATTTTGAGAGGTCAAAACAGGATAAAGTCCCGAATAGCCGCCGTAGCAAAACGCGACCGCCGCGATGATCACAATCAGAAAAATTCCACTGGCAAAACAAAGCCCGAAGGCTCCGAGCGCTGTTACGACAAGAATTATCACGTCCGACATTTCGCGCCCGATTTTATCGGACATAAGCGGAGCGCCAAGCCTGCCAAGCGCGTTGGCTATGCCGGTGAACATGACAATCATCGTTGCAAAAGATTCCAGCCCCCTTTCGTTTGCCAAATCTTTGAGGTTTGGGTTGATGATGAAAAATACCGAAGTACCAAACATCAAGGACAGCGCGATTAAATAAAAACGCATTGTTTTTAGCATTTCCAGTGTTGTATACTGCTTGCCTTTCAAGACGGGCGCGGCGGCGTTGGGGACTTGCTCCGGCGATTTGATAAAACTGAATAACAGAAGAACTGCCGCCGCGAAGCCGCCGGATAAAATTAAAAATGTATAGTTTACAGCAAGATTTTTGTTTAAGATCGTAACCAGCGGCGCGAAAATAACCGTCGAGAGTCCAAACGCGCACACGCTTACACCTGTCGCAAAGCCCCGGTTTTGCGGGAACCATTTTTGCGCTGTGGAAATGTTCGCGTTATATCCGGCGCCTACGCCAAAGCCGCCGATGATGCCGTAGAAAAGGTAAATAAGAAAGACCGGCGCTTTTCCGCCAGCAGGGATCAGCGCGGTTGCCAGCATACCCGCAGCAACCATAAGCCCGCCAATTAAAGTAGTAATTTTTACGCCAATCTTCGCCTGCGCTTTCCCGCCCGCCAATATACCTATGACAAAAAAGCAGAGCATAAAATTAGCCGTAAGCCCCACCGCAGACGGGTCCCAGCCGTAATAGGCGCTGACAGGATTTTTAAATACGCTCCACACATAAATTATCCCCAAAAATAACTGTAAAATACTCCCCATGATGAGTACCTTTAACCCTTGTTTATTCTCTGTTATTGACGACATAAATTCCTCCTTTTTATTTTTTTATTTTCACCTAATTTTCAACGATAATCAATAATCTCCTGCTCCACGCCCATGCCCGTTTCCTCAATACGCCGCAGCAGTCCGTCCAGTCCGGGGATGGCCCTTGTCTCTTCCCGGATTTTTTCGATCTGACGGAGCATCGGTTTAGAGAGAGGCCGCGCCCAGGCAAGGTATCGATCAAAAGTGGCGGCATCCATCCGCAGTGGGGTTACTGACCTTCCAGCCAGTTCCTGAATGTGCTGCAAAATGAGAATCCCGTCGGGGTCTAAATCTCCGGCGTGGTAAAAAGTAAAATTTGAAATGGCTAATTTTTTTATCATTGCAGCAGTGGCGCGGTTGGAGTAACCGCCGACATACAGAAAACAATCAAACATGGAAAGCAATTCGCTTGTGCCGCGTCTTTGCGGGCGCGCAAGCGCGTAAAAAGTTTCCTTGTTTTCGATACTTAGCACATAAGGCTTATCTTTCCCGCTCTTATACCCTATACCATTAATCTTTTCCACCGTTTCAAGCGGGAACCCCATTATAAAAGCATTATCATTGAATATAGTCGAATCTTCGTTTATTTCAATGTAACCTTTTTTGAATGTGAAGGATATTTTTCCCGCAATCATGGTTTCAGGATAAGAGCGTTCCAGAAAAGAAAGATCGGGAATGGAGGCGGTTTTTTCAGCACGGGATAAAAGAGGGGCACAAAGAGCCAGAAGATCTTCCAGGCGTTTTGAATCCCGATACAGCAAAATTGACAGAGCGCGGGTGGTTAACCTTTCCTGTTTGGCGGGCACTGAACAGAATTCCAGAAGCCGGATAAAATCTTCCATGGTGTGTTGATCAATCCCCTGCCCGATTTCACGGGGGCCAAAGTGCAGGGAAAAATATTCCAAAAATCCGATTATATACATTGCCTGAAGCGGCTCCCTCCCAGGCGGCGCACACTGCAAAAGTGACGGTTTAAACGCCGCCTTTTTGAAGAACTTAACTTTTTCGCCTAACATAGACCTGATTTTTTCCGCTTCTGTTTTGGGATACAATTTGCCCGCTTCTTCAAAAAGTTTTTCAAAGTTTTCACAGAATAATGTTTTTAAGCGTTCGCCCTTGCCACGCTTTTCCCAGTTGAGATTTATTATTCCTTTTTGCTGTAGGGCTTCTGCGGCCTCAAGGTAAGATTCTTTATCATCGGGACGGCTGGCATCAAAATTCGGAAACAGCACAGAAGAACGGACACGCAGGACGCTTCGAGCCTCCCCTGTTTCGGGGGCTGAATCAAAATAATGGCTAATAAACTCATCAATAATTTTCCTATTCCAATCTGTCATTCTGCACCTTGTCTCCCTACTCACTTTTCACTTTTCACTGCTCATTGCTCCCTATCTCAATATCGCTCATATCAATAGCGTCAATGTGGCAGTCCCTTACCTTTACCGCGCTGCCGAAACGGCTTATCACATTGATCCTGTCCATATAGGGGGCGATTGCTTCTATCTTTTCAGGCGGGACAGAGGTGATGATCTGCAAATTGAGGTTGTCGTAAAACGAAAGTATCTTGCCGATCCGCTCGTCGTCCATGCGGTTAAAGGCCTCGTCAAAAATTACCAGGCGCACGGTAGTTTCGGGCCGGGCCTTGTAAAAGCGGTAGAAACTGGCGGCTATAGCCACATAATAGGGTGTCTGCGATTCACCGCCGGATTTTTCCTTGAGCACCTTTGAAAGTGAAAGAATCACCGGATTGTCATTTTCGTCAAGATTGTCTGTTTCCTTGATTCTGATATCGTAATGAAAATAAGTGCGGTAATCGCAAATTGCTTTAAGTTCTTTTGAGTCCAGCGGTGAATTGAGAATACGGTTAAAAAGTTCTTCAGCGGCCTTTTTCTCCGCCGGATCGACAAGCTGGGAAAAGAGACCGCCGTCATTGGGCGGTATGCTGGCAGCCTGCCGGATAACTTCGATCTGTCCCTTGCGGTCGCTTTGTTCTTCAAGATGAAACCAGTATTGATCCCGGCCAAAATGAAGGGTACGCAAAATATCGTTAATTTCATTAAAACTTTCTCTTGCTTCTTCAATGTGTTCGTTGAGCCTGGAAATAAAATGATCCTTGAATTCTTTTTCCGCGTCCTGATAGGCCTTTGCGATTTTTTCCCGGTACTGGGGCAGTTCCGAAGTTTCAAGCCGCTTCAACAGGGTTTCCGCTTCGGCATTTTCCGAAGGTTCCATACCGAGAAGATAATGAAATTCATGCTCATAATCGGCGACAAGTTTGTTGTACTCTTTTTTGCAGGTTTCGGTGCGGGTCTTGAAGCTTTTTAATGTCGATTCATAACTATTGGTAAGGTCGGCGATGCTGTTCTTTGAAAGTTTTTCTTGCGCGTATTCTTCACATTCGCCGATCATGAGGGGATGATCCCCGCCGAATTTTTTGATCGCCTCTTCCTTTTCTTCTTCGGATCGGGTAAATCGATCAAGGTCGCTACGGCAGTTTGACAATTTGTTGTCCAAACTACCACGAGTATTCTGCAATTTATTGTTATCTTCTTTTAACAGTTCAAGATACTTTACCAATTCATCGCGTTTATTTTCCAGTTCTTTGAAGGATTGTGTATCTATCGCGGCAAGTTCTTTTTCCGAGGAGGCAAGCTGGTTTGCAAGAATTTCCGCGCCCGCAATGGAAGGGAAAAGATATTTTAACTCCGGCAGGAAACGAATAACGCGGTTGCAACAATCCTCGCGGCCCCGCGCTTCCCGCTCCTCCCTTTCGGCGCTGACAAATTCCGCTTCGACACGCTCTGCTTCTGCAGCGAGGAATTTCCGGCGTTCCTCAAGAGCTGCTCTTCCAAGATAATGACGGCGGTACACTTCCTCCTTGATCCGTGATGCGGTATGGTTCATGTAAGTCATACATTCTTTGGTAACAGCAGAATCGTATGTTTTAAGGCTTGCAAGATCACAGCGCATTACTTTCCCCAATGTGTAGTCGATGTAAATGCGGGCATAACCTTCGGCCTTGACAATTTCCGCAAGTGAACCCTGCCTTGCCGCAACGTCCCGCATCTTTTCTATATTGGGGATAAAGGCTCCGGCCACGGAACGGGGAAGGCGGTTGTATACTTCAATGGCCTTTTGAAAATGGGCGGGATCAAGGAGAACGGCAAAGCGCCGCGTATTGAGCCAGCCTTCAACGGCATCAACCCAGTCAGGCGCGGTAATCTCCGCCGCCTCTGCCAGAAAAAAAGCCTCGATGCCCGCTTTTTCGAGAGCCGCCCTTAATTCCCGCGGAGCGTCGGGGTAGCGGAGTATGCCTCGTTCAAGATCCGCCAGTTCCGAGCGTATGTCGCGTAACAAGTCCTGCGCCTCGTCCTTTTTCCTTTCGGCGATATACCTTTCGTTCTGGTATTTTTTCGCTTCCTCGGCAAGGGCGGCTTCTTCCGCGTCAAAGTCTTCTGTCAGCTTGCGGTTCAAAAGGGCTTCGCACTGGGATTTAAGGTTTTGGTATTTTTCGGCCTGTTCTTTTTGTTTGGCAAGGTCGTGCTGGATTCGCTCAATACGCGCCCTGATTTCCTCATAGAGCCGGTGCGCGTCGTTAGCCGCAAGACTCTGATCAAGAGCGCGAAGTTCCTGTTCCGAGTCCAGCCGCTTCTGATTCAGCGCGGCAATTTCCCGGTTGGTGAAATCCAGTTTGTTCTGCGTTTCCACAAGCTGGCGAGCGGCGTTGTCTTTGTTTAGCTTTTCATTTTCCAGTTCAATGCTGAGTTTCAGATATTCCTGTTTGATGATGAGTCCGTCGTAATTGCGCCACTCGGCGGCCTTGGCGCAGATTTTTTTCAGTACGCCGATTTTCGCAATCGCCCCTTTTGCCTGACGGTCAGCTTCTTTGTAATTTTCAAGGTTCTGCTTCATGTCCTGAATCGACACGGGATTATCTTCAAGGATAAAATCGCACACAAATTGATCGATGGAATCAAGAGGCTTAAACCCGATGGAGCGGGTAAGTGAATCCAGATAGGGGTTTACATCCGGTTGCCGCTTGAAAACCCCAAGCCTGTTGGTCAGGTCTTTTACATATTGCTGTTTCGTGGGATAGTCATAGAGCTTTTTTTCAGCAAGTATATTTTTGAACTTTCTAAATAAAAGCGGCTCGTCTTTTTCGTTGCGTACATTTATAGTCCTTATTGAGTTTTTGGGGTCGATTTCCCCGATCCAAAAATGTTCTGTGTGGTGATTGTCCTTGTAGGCTTCTATGCACACGCCGCAGGCAAAACTGCCGCCGTTGGTTTGCCACTCAAGCATTACGTGGGCTATGGTATCGCCTCGGCGGTACTCGGTTGATTCGCTGCCGAGTTTACAGCGCACATAACCCATAAGGTCGCGTCCCCCGCCCCGGCGCTCGTCCGCCGCAGAATTGAATCTCGCCATCCGCAGGTTAGCCGCCATCACATATTGAATCGCGTCAATGACCGTGGACTTGCCGGAACCGTTATCGCCCGCCAGAAGACAGCGGTTCCCGATTTCTATAACCTCGTCTTCAAAGTTATGCCAGTTCACAAGCCTCATGCGTTCCAGGGTGACCATGCTTCATCTTACACTTAATAAATAATAAATAACAAGTAACAAATAACAAATTTAAGTAATATGATGCATAGGCTTTAAGTAAAAAATAAATGCTCTATTATTATTTTTATTCCCAATATCACAAGAACGGCTCCGCCTGCAAATTCCGCTTTTGATTTATATCTTGCTCCGAAAACATTCCCTATCTTTACACCGATCATTGATAAAAAAAATGTTATTGAACCTATTATTATTGCCGCTTTGAAAATATTTATTTTAAAAAAAGCAAAGGTTACCCCTATTGCCAACGCATCTATGCTTGTAGCTATCGCCAAAACCAGCATTTTCATAAATTGAAAAGAATTTTCATTAGCTTCTTCTTTCTTTTTGGATAAACTTTCTTTTATCATTTTACCGCCTACAATACCAAGTAAAATAAAAGCTATCCAGGGACCAAATTCATTTACCTTACTCGCAAAATAAAATCCGGCAAAATATCCCGTTATTGGCATAAGCGCCTGAAAAAAGCCAAAATATATACCCGGAATAAGAATTTCCCTTGTTTTTGGCTTTTCCACAGATAAACCCAATGTTATTGAGACCGCAAAGGCATCCATTGACAACCCAACTGCAATCAAGAGAATTTCCAATAATTTCATACATTGTCCCTACTGTAACTTTACCTTATTTAACCGTAAAGTGAAATACCGCAGGTGCGAATTTCTCGTTGCAGGCGCAAAGTTCCAGCGCGCCTGGGGAAGAACCGGCCCGGATCATCACAAGCGCTTTTCCCCCGGACGTTATCGCCCTCGGCAGCGCAAATCCATGATCGCTTGCAAGATCCGGCGAACACGCGCCGAGAATTTCCCCGTCGCCTGAAAGGGAAAAGTCAACCTGTACTTCTTCATTGGGGCAGAGAATCCCGTTTTTGTCGGTAATGCTGACTTCAATATGCGCGACATCACAGCAGGCAACGGTTGTCTCATAAGGGACAAGCTGAATGTTTTTCGCTTCTCCGGCTGTTTTCAGGCAATAGACGCAAACCTCTTTCCCGCCCCGGTATCCCGCCGTTTTTATTTCACCGCTTGCATATTCAAAAGTCCACTCAATAATGTTGTTCACAAAATATTTGGGGTTTCTTGAGCCGAGTTTTTTTCCGTTAATCCACAGGGACACCGTTTCGCAGTTGGAGAAAATAACGGCTGTTACAGTCCTCCGCTTAAAATGCTCATGATTGAGGTGGGAAGAAAGCGGCGGGAATGACCAGCGCCCACGGCAATAATCCGGCTTGACATTTTGATCGTGAAAACAGAGATACACCACAGGTTCGTCGCTCCAGATGCTTTTGCGAAACCAGGCGTTTGGCTTCCTAAAACCGCAAATGTCCAGCACCGAGCCTGTCCAGCCTTTCACGGGCCAGGAACTCTCGCCAAGGTAATCAATGCCGGCCCAGATAAACTGGCCTATTACGTTGTCATTTTCAAGCACAAACTGCCAGGGGTTTTTTGTGGTAATATCTTCAAAATTAACCGCCGTACCGCTGTAGTATTCATAACATTCGGTCGCGATAATGGGCCTGTCAATAGACGCGCTGTAATCCTTAAACAAATCCTCATGGTAATTCAGGCCCAGCACGTCCACATCATTTGCCAGTTTTTTTGTCAGCTTCACCAACTCCGCATTGGGAGCGCCAATCAGCGTTTTGGGGTGGACATGCGGCTCAAGGGCGCAGGTTACCGGACGATCGTCAAGATTACGGACAATGGAAACAAGGTTCTTCTGAATCTCCAGCATTTCGGGAGTGCCCTGGTTTTCAACCTCGTTGCCGACGCTCCATAAAAACACGCACGGATGATTACGGTCGCGGATAATAAAATCCGTAAGATCGCGTTTGGCGTCAGCGTCAAAATGCGCCGCGTAATAGCCGCTTTTCCATTTGTCAAAACATTCGTCAATAACGTAAAATCCAAGCTCGTCGCAGAGGTCAAGAAAGCCTTCAGCCGGAGGGTTGTGGCTGGTTCTGACCGCGTTACAGCCGATGTCTTTCAAACTAAGGAGCCTGCGCCGCCATGCCGTTCTATAAAAGGCCGAACCTGTAATGCCGCATTCGTGATGCAGGCACACGCCTTTCAGCTTCACGGGCTTTCCGTTAACTGTCATTCCTGTGCCGTATTTGGTCTCTATGTCGCGTAACCCGAAACGGACCTCTACAGGTTTGGCTGTTTTTGCCCCTTCGCCGGTTTCAAGATGTACAGACGCTGTATACAAATGCGGGGTTTCCGCAGACCAAAGAGCGGGGTTTTTAATTTCAACTTTATGCCTGACAATAATTTCGTTTTTACCGGAAAAATTAAAGGTCTCAAAACTTTCATCCGTACACCCCTTGCCGTCGGGAGCAAAAACCCGCAGGCACACCCTGCCCGCGCTGTTTGCGTCAGTCGGAGCTTTGTTTACAATCGTCGTTTCCACTTCAAGTTCCGCTGTCAAACCGCCCGCTTTGTTATGCGCTATTTTAGGTTTTACATGAACGCCCCAGGTTTTAATATGAACCGGCGGAACAACTTTTAAATACACGTCCCTGAACAGGCCGGAACCGGAATACCAGCGGTCGGGGGCTTCGCATCCGTTGTCAAGCCGCACGGCAATGAGGTTCCTGCCGTCTTTGACAAAATCGCTGATATTGAGTTCAAAGCTGGAGTACCCGCTTGCGCGGCCTCCTGCCTCCTGCCCGTTTACATACACCGTGCTGTTCCGGTACGCGCCGCCGAAATAAATATAGGTTTCCTTTCCCCTAATATCCGAAAGATAAAATTCCTTGCGATACCAGGCGACCCCTTCCCACGCGAAAAACCCCTGCATATTTTGATGCGTCCAGCCGTCTAACGCGCCGCGCATGTACGGTCGGCTGATTACCCAGTCATGGGGAAGTTCCGCATGTTTCCATGTCTCATCGGGAAAATGCTCCTTTTGGGCGTTTTCCGGATCTCCCAGCAAAAACTTCCACCCTGAATTAAAAAGCAGAGCTGAACTGTCTTTCAAAGCAGTACTCCTTCGTCATTGATTGCGGCTAACAGATTCGCGGTATTTTGTCCGGCGCTCATTGAGAACCGTCTGCGCCCCGGAGGCAAGCCAGTCTTTCACCCCGTCATCCCATGTCCTGCTAAACTGTTCCGGTCTGGCTGTCACCGATTGTGTAAACAGAACCTCGGCCTTATCGGTCAGGGTTTGCTGGACAGCGGTAGCGGCAAGGAGTTTAACCGGAATATGGGGGCCGGGAGTGGCGTTAGTCGAAGAAATCCGGTAAGCCTCGGTAATCACCTCCGTCGGCCAACTGTAACTGTTTGCCAGTACCTTCACGTTAAGTTCAGGATCGCCCAGGTCATAGCCGTTCAGGGTAAAGGCATAGTCGCCGTTGCCTGCGGAATTTTGAATCCAGGGGCCTGTTGCGGATTTTATTTTTGGAATCCCGTCTACAATCTCGTGGTTGATTCCTTCTTGCCCGAACTGCAAAAAATGATAATTCTCAAAACGGGAAAGCCAGTTCACATAACGGATCGCCGCTTGGGGGTGCTTCGCGCTTATGGGAACAAACCAGAGCAGGGATGTCGGCGGGGAACCGCGCTTGCGCGTCAGGCCGTCAATGCTCTGAATCGCGTCAATGGGAACCAGATCCGCGTCCGGCACATTTTTGCGTAAATCTGCCAGCACTTTGGTATTATCACGATAAATATGATCCCAGTTGCCCGCCAGCGATCCTACCACGCCGCTTTTAACCAGATTATCAGAGGCTTCGTCGGATTTGTACAACGGAAAGTCCTTGTCGATAAGCCCCTCATTATACATTCTGTTGAGAAAGCGGAAACCCTCTTTATAGCCGGGCAGGAGAATATACCGTTCAACCACCGTATTGATCCATCGTTCTTTAGGTGTGATAGACGGATCGATAAAAGGATCAACAATAATACCTGCCCTCCAGCGCGCGTCTTTTGTCATGGTAAAGGGGATGACGCGGTTTTTGCCAACCCCGCCCGGATCACGTTCCTTAAAAGCCAAAAGCGCGTTGTAGTATTCTTCTTTGGTCGCAGGCAAGGGCAGCCCGAGTTTATCAAGCCAGTCCTTGCGGATAAATAAATTCTGCGAAGCGGTATACATATAACGCCCGGGAATCATATACATTTTTCCGGTATCAAGATCGCGGCCCCGATAAATCAGGTATTCGCCCGGCATGCCCGGGTCCATGCCCAGAAATTCCTTGCAATCCTGGAGCAAGGTATCAACATACGGAGCCAGATCAATCAAACCGCCAAGCTCTCCGTAATGGGCTATCAAATCCGCCGAATATGTATAACAGATGTCGGGCGCGGAACCTGCCGCCATCAAGCTGTTCAGCGACTGGGTATCCTCCTGGCGGGGAACAGGAATAAAGGTAACGGCGATGTTTTCGTCAGCCAGAACTTTTTTCTTAATCCAGTCCGTCCAGGCATTATTGACCGGGTTTGTCTTGCCGCCGTCGGTGCCGCGGTCAAAAACTTCTACGGTAATGGCAACAGGCTTGCCATGTCCGTCTGCCGCGTTCCCTTTCCTGCACGCGGAAAATGCCGCCAACGCGGCAATGATTAACACTGCCAGCGTTGTTTTTGATACTGCTCGTTTCATGGATAGGAGTATATATTATTTATAAAATACGAACAACCATAAAACTTATAATCATGTATAGATTAAAGACAAATCTTTCTTTTATTCCTCATTTATCTCCGCCGTACATACAACTCCATACTATACTTGACAATTTCATAATAAAATAGTAAGAATTCGGTACGCTGGATATAAAATCAGCGGCTAATTTTTAAAAGGTGTGTAGTTATGAATGTAAAAAGTTTAAGATGGAAGCTGTTCTTTCTGTTTGTCGGATTGGGGCTGTTCATTTCTTTCGGCGTGGGGATTGTCATGTATATCGAGTTCAAGATGTACATTAAAGACAGCTATACCAATGTCCTCCAAAAAGCGTTGAAAGTGACCGACCAAATGACCCCTATGGTTCATGAAGGGGTTGATGTCCTTAAGGCGGAACAAGCGACCGCTACGGACAGGTACCGGGAGGCGATACAGGATATCAAGTACCTCACGGAGGCGTTTAACCTTGAATATATCTATTTTGTGACAAAATCCGACGGGAAGTATTGGATGCCCCTGTCTTCGGACTATAATATGGACGGGAAAGACGACCTTATATACTATGAGCCTCCCGAATTATTTGAGAGGGCATTCAGGACGGGAAAAGCGCAGATGAGCTCAAAGCCGTACACCGACGAGTACGGCACCTTTGTATCGGCGTTAGCGCCTGTCACGGTAAACGGGAATGTTATCGGCTTTTGGGGCGCTGATTACCCTTACGATTATGTCTCCAGCAAGGAAAATATCGCGCTGATTACCCTGGGAGGGGCACTCCTTTTGAGCGTTGTTTTGTCAGGGGCTCTCGCGTTCAGGTTTTCTTCGCACCTCATTAAGCCCATCAGGGAACTTAGGAATATGGCTAACACCCTGGCGAAGAGGGATTTTAACATTGCCTTCAAGAAGCGGAGGGAAGACGAACTCGGGGAGATGCAGGAGGCGCTGTTGCTTATCCGGGATAACCTTAAAAAGGCGATTGACGAGCTTCAGAGGCACTTGCTGAAAATTGTCGCCAACGGCAAACAGCTTAACACGGTCATAGAGGAATCCTTCGACAACATCACCCTGATAACCGACAATATGGAGACCATGCAGAAAGAAAGCGACACCCAGTTTGAATCGGTGACGCGGACGGCGGTCTCTGTTGAAGAGATCGTCAAGTCAATTGATTCCCTGAATGTCGCGGTGCATACCCAGGTGTCCCATATCGGCGCGTCCTCCTCGTCTATAGAGAAAATGGTCGAAAACCTTGACTCCATCCGCTCGACCATGCGGGATTCAAAAGGCATCATGGACTCCCTTTCCAGATCATCGGCGGCGGGGAACACCATGCTGGTCAAGCTGGCGCAGGAAGTCCAGCGGATTCACGAGCAGTCCGCGACCCTGCAAAACGCGAACAAGACTATTTCCGATATTGCCGCCAAGACAAATCTTCTTGCGATGAACGCCGCTATTGAGGCGGCTCATGCGGGGGAGACGGGCAAAGGTTTTGCCGTGGTCGCGGGCGAGATCCGTATGCTTGCGGAACTGTCAAGCAAGGAGTCGAACGGCATTTCCGACGAGGTTAAAAAAATGGAAGAAGGGATTACCCTGATGACCTCGGTCTCAAATAAAACCATGAAAACGATGGAAGACATATTCGCCGCGATAAAGAACATGGGCGAAGCTTTCTCGGCAGTGAACAACGCGGTGGAAGAGCAGGCTGCGGGAGGCTCCCAGATACTCACTGCATTGAAGTCCATCCAGGACGCGACCGAGCAAGTGAGGGGCGGTACCAAGTCGATCCACGATCAAAGCGGTTTAATCCACAGCGAAGTCGATACAGTTCAGCAAATTTCCAAAAACGTGGCGACGCAGGCTCACGAAGTAAAATCTGCCGGTATGAATATTTTTTCGCACCTGAAGCAGGCCAAAGAAATCGCCCAATCCGGAAAGGGAGACCTTAAGTAAAAGTGAGAAGTGAAAAGGGAAAAGTGAAGAGAGGAAGAAAAAATACTGCTCACTCTTCCCTTATTCCTAATTCCTCACTCCTAATTCCTAATTTTCTATCACCTGCCGTATTCCCGCCAGTACAAGCAGATGGGCCGGGTAGTACCAGTAAAACAGGAATCTCGGCAGAGGGCGCGGAGTGTTGGATAGTTTGCCGTTGTACCGTTTTAACGCGGGAATTGAGAATAAAAAACAGGCCTGCACAAGAGCCAAAACCGGCCCTTGCCGGATATATGTATAAACAAGCCCGATACCGAAGCACAATGACATAACCAGCATTTGCTTTTTAAAATCATTCCGCGTCAGCGCCATACACAGAATCGCGACCGCCGCGCATATCCCCCAATCTCCGTACAGCCCAAGCGCCAGCAACAGCAGCATCAGTTCTATCCTGAATTTCGTCTGATACTTGAGCGCGAAAACAGCGCCTATGCCGCAGCTTATCGTCCACAATACGCTTGTGTGCATGGTAAAAGGGGCGGAAAAGGGGTTTAACGGTTTGCGGGCTGCAATCGTATACGCTATATGCGCCGGAACAGCCCACAGCGACACTTTCAGCCAGTATTTTTTCCAGTTTTTTGTATGACGCGCCCCCTCCGCTGCCAGAAAGCAGATAATCGGCATGGCTGTCATTCCAATGCCTATGCAGAATAACAGCAGCAGTGCCGCCGCAGCCTCGGGCAAATAACGCTTCCAGTACGGAAACAGCATATCCGCCGCATGAAAAACCGTCATTGCCAGCAGCGCGGCGGTTTTTAAGTTGTCCGAGGACAGCCTGCGGGCCGTTTTGGAATCAAAGGCCATAGGAATCCACCACAACCATCAGTTCATAATCGCGGACAGCCGCGCTGTTGCTTATCCGTATCAAAGCCGCTCCGGGCGCGATGCCGGTTATCTTGAGGACATTCCCCTGCTGTTTGGTTTCCACCGCGTAACCGTTTTCCGCCACCTGAAAGCTGAAATTTTGGTTGTCCGATGATTTGCCGTTTATAACCGTCATTGTCAGGGGTTTTGTCTCGCCCCTGGCAAGCAGCAGAGGGCTTTCGCTCAGTTCAATGGTCGGCGGGGGAGGGGGAGCAGGCGGCAATACGTCAAAGGTGATAACCTTTGAATCCTTTGCCAGAGGATGGCTTATCCTGATATATTGCACCCCTTCGCATAACGCCTTTACGACCGCCGTATTGTATATTTTCTCAACACTGATCCTGTTTTTACCCGCTTCCGAAGGAAGCGCAGGCTCCGTTGTAAAGCGGAAATGCGCCTCGTCGCCCGCTTCGCCATTTTCAAGCCGCGCCGTAATTTTTGTTTCCTGCCCTATATTCAGGTACTGCTTTGTGTACGGCACTATAATGGTGCAAATTTTATTTTCAATTACTGTTAATTTCACTTCGATCTGTCTGCCCCGCCACTCGGCAATCAGCGTTGTATACCCCTTTTTTTTCCCCTCGACCGTCACATAATTGCTGTCAAAATCAATAATACCGGCAATTGCCTCGTCCTGGATTCGGTAATTTATGCCGTATTGCCTCAGCAGGGAAACAGGTTCAGCCAAAACGTCAATACTCAAAAGCTCGCCCACTCCGATCTCGATCCCGTCAGACTGGTCAAATGAAAACGCCTCGTCATTCACGGTAATGACGCAAACGCTCTGCATCTGCCCGTGTTTCACTGTCAGCACGTCAACCCCACCGGCAATCGCCATGAGCCGCACGCTGTTGCCGTGCAGAGCCGTAACCGCGACAGCGGAACCCTCGCAGTACACCAGCGGCTGTATCGTTTTGTTGGAGACCCACTCAATATCCCTTGTTTCGCCCGCGTTCATTACAAGGGTTCCCCGGCTCCACTCCAGCGTCAGCGGTTCCTCCGGGGCTTCAGTCTCCGGCAGCGGTGCGCCGCATTGCCGTGTCAGCGCCGTAAATGTCAAAACCGCCGCGCAAAGAAACACCCCAAGAAAAACAAACCTTTTAACTGACATAATACACCCCCTATTCCTCATTCCTCACTCCTAATTCCTAATTTATTAATGTTGTTCCGCTGTATAAATTCCTTTACATTATTGCGCCTCATGCTGTTGTATTTTTCGTAATTCATCCTGACCATAGGCATTGTTGTGCCCACCGGCACGTCGGATGCCTGCTTCGACGCGATTACCAGAAAATAACTGCGGTCAAACAGAACCTGCGCCATAATCACATGGTTTTGTCCCGGAAAACCGACAACGCCGACTATCATCCTGTTCTTTCCCACATGTAAAAACGCCGTTTGATTATCCGGCTGGTACATGTTATCTGATATGTAGATATACCTGTAGGTAAAATCAATGAATTGCTCCATTGCCTTCAATACAGCCTCCGCCCCGGGCATTTTTTGCCGCCGCATCTCGGCGATATTAATATCCACCACGTCAAGCAGTACTGCTTCTTCCCATGCGGAAACCGGCATAAAAACGCAGGTAAATAAAAATAATATGATAATAATTTTTACAGCCATAATTTGTATGACACCCCCCCGTATATCTGGAGCATTGACGCGCCTGCGGTATCGGCTTCGTAATACACGTCATCAAGGAGGCCGGCTGTCGTTATATGGCTGGAACCCCTTGCCTTTGGAACAACTTTATACACAAACGTGACTCCGATCTCGCCGTAACGCTTTACCGGATACTTCCATTCAGCTTCAACGCTCACGGTCAAATTACCTTTGACAGTGTCTTTATAAATCACATACCTCTCCAAACTGTCAGACGGGTTAATTTTCCTGAAATAATGATAATCCAGATGATAGCCCCAGGCTCCGCCCCATACAGTTCCGTGCAGGCTTACCGAGTGCCGCCCCAATTGCAACTGCATGCCCAGTCCCGGCGCGATTGTCAGCCATTCCTGGATATACATCATCGACATTCCGTACAGCGGCTCTTTCGGCAGTCCGTCGTCCCACGGCTCGCCGATATCCGCCTGCTGTATCCAGCCGCCGTGGGCCGATGTCGCGTAACGGCAGTACCACAGCTTCGCCGCCAGGACAAGCGCGGTAATTTTCCCAAGCGGTACATACAGCCGCAGTTTGCCTTCAATATCCGTAAAAGCGATGCTGCTCGCCGTCCCGGTTCCCAGGCTGAACATATTGCCGTTGTCGTCCCAGTCCCTGTCTGTAACCCTGCCCCCGTTCACCGGAAGGTAGCTCGCGTAGATCCCGCTTATCCCCAGGCCGGTTTTTTTCAGCTTGTTATACGGCTCAAACCCAAACCCGAGCCGGAAACCGCCCTGGAAGCCCATGTCATAATCTATTGCGCTTATCTTCGCGCCGCTTTTTGAAGCATCGCTTCTTGAAGCGCCGCTTCTTGAAGCGCCGCTTCCTGGCTCTTTAAATACCCATTCATGCAGTCTGACAAATGCCGCGCCCCCTTCAACGCTTGCAAAAGGCGCGTAATCATTCCCCAAAATTGGCACAAGCAGCGGTGACGATTCGTCCGCCCCCAAGGGCGCCCCTGCCGTCCGTCCTAAGCCGGCGGCAATTATTGCCGCCAAAATTAAATTCTTCATAATATATATAGGGCGCAAATGTGCATTTTGCATTACTGGTCTGTGTAAAAATAACGGTTTTTTGTGTTGAATTTAGTACCCCGCTATGGTATTTTTACAGGGTATACGATTCTCCGTAGCGTGTTTCGGCCGCACGGACAGGCGTTTGCGTTTTATCTACTCATTTCTCAGGTCCTGTCATTAATTGGCGGCAGGGCAACAGGTGGTTTTTGTGTTTTGGGAATCAATTTGAAATTTAAATTTGGAACAGTTCAAACTACGGCGCATATCGTTCAGGCGCTGCCGGATATTGATGAAATCGTAAAGGATTTTAGCCCTGGAGAGGGCGGGGTGTTAAATTCCCTTCTGATATGCGATACCAATACTTCTCCGTTTGCCGGTAAAATTCGCGGTAACCGCGATATTCCTGTCTGCATCCTGGAACCGGGCGAATCGCAGAAAAACTGGCAGTCGGTTGAAACGATTCTCCGCCACGCCGTTGACGCGCAAATCGGCAGGGACGGGCTTTTTATCGGCATTGGCGGCGGGGTCATAACCGATCTCAGCGCTTTTGCAGCTTCAATTTACATGCGCGGCTGCGCTCTCGCCCTCGTATCGACCACCTTGCTCGGCATGGTTGACGCAAGCGTGGGCGGGAAAACAGGTTTTGACCTTTTTGGCATAAAGAACCTCGCCGGTACTTTCTGTCCTGCCGGGCATGTATATATCCCGCTGGAAACTTTGGCAAGCCTTCCCCATGCCGAATGGAAATCGGGTATGGCGGAGCTTATAAAGACTGCTGTTCTCGAAGGCGACGAGTTTCTTGCTCTTATTGAGAAGATGAACGGCGATTTTGCAAATACGGCAATCGCGCCCTGCGTAGAACGCGCGGTACGTTTTAAGGGACGCATTGTCGAAGAGGACCCTTTTGAAAAAGGAAGCCGACGTATGCTCCTTAACCTTGGGCATACCTTTGGCCACGCGCTTGAAGCCGCCGTCGGGCTTGGCCGCATATCGCACGGAGAGGCGGTTGCCTGGGGTATTGCGCGTTCCTGCGATCTTGGTTTGGCTTTGGGTGTCTGTCCTCCTGCCAGGGCAAAGAGAATAATATCGCTTTTGACGGCTTTTGATTATGAGATCGCGGCCCCGCATCCCCTTGTTGCCGGAGCCGGATTAATACAGGCCCTGGGCAGCGATAAAAAGAAACGCCGGGGAAAGCTGGTTTTTATCGTCCCTGACGAAAAAAGCGCCAGGCCGGTAACTGTGGATTCTCCTGAGCTTATGAATACTATTGTCCGGATAATTGAAGGAGAAATATCATTTCAATAAAATATTTGACTGTTGCGGCCCTGTTTTTCTTTCTTGCGTCCTTCCCTGTTTTTTCCCAGGACGATGCCACGTTATACGTCATCACAGACTATAAGTTTAACGTCAAGGGCCGTTCCCGTCCGAACGCCCTTCTATATAAACTTATTGAGCAGGGTGAATACCGGGAAGGTGAATTGATTAGCGGGAAAGCAAATCTTGAGAAGTATATAAGCGATATTACCCAAATTTACATTAACCAGCGGGTTCTGAAAAATAATGTTGAGGTTAGCTATGTTGCAGGCGATCAGAATGAAGACGGGGCATATCCTGTAACCATAATGATAAATGTCGAGGATTCATGGAATATCATTGCCCTGCCCAGGCCGTATTATAAAAATAATGTTTTTGACCTTACAATAAAGGCAAGGGATTATAATTTTCTTGGCTCAATGAATCCCCTGCGAGTCGACATTGGTTATAACTATAATGAAGATAAACGCCATTCATTTCTGTTTGGGGTATTCTCCAATATGCCTTTCAAGGCTTTTGGCTATTACTGGAATTTTAATTTTGATAATACCTTTCAGTACCGTATTGACGCTCCTTTTTATTACCAGAATACAACAGGTCTGTCAATGGAACTGCCGTTCCGCGCAACTACCTTTACCTTTGGGTTTAATGAAAGATTTTTTTTAAATGAGGAAAATTCTGATTGGACGGAAGGAGAGGATTACGGCCCCTACCAGGATGGTCTGTATATGTCCAGCGAGTTGTATGTTTCCTGGAAAATTCCAACCGGCTTGACGGTTTCGCGGTTTGGGGAACTGACTTATACCCCCGTCATTTCGTCAGTTTTTAACCATGAACTTCCCCCCTGGCCCCTGGACACTTTACACAGGGGTACGTTCCTGAACTTTAGCCATTCGTTGGGTTTTGATAAAATCGACTGGCATGGCAATTTCCGCGACGGGCTGTCTGTCTCTATGGGTAATTCATACCACTATAATATCAACAGAAATATTTATAATATCAGTTTCAATTTTAATGGAACCGGACATTTTATTGTCAGCGACTTCTTTGCCATTTCTTCAAGGCTTATGTATCAATATTGGCACTCTTCCGACGAATTGTGGGAGGGGGAATATGCCAGCTATTACATGCGCGGAATCGCCGATAAATCCATCAAGGCGTACCAAATGTTTTTATTGAATTTGGATTTCCCCTTCCGGCTGTTTCTCTTTTTACCTTCCCAATGGTTCAACAACCGGAAACTCAGCTTTTTCGATTTTGAAATGCATGCCTCCCCTGTTATTGATCTGGCCCTGTATCATGAAAGAAATTTTGACAATGGTAAAATTCTGTACTATCCCGGACACCTTGCCGCTACTGGCGGTCTTGAGTTCGTTGTGTTCCCGCTGTTTATGCGGAATTTGTATATACGTCTTGGTTTCGCGATAAATCTGAAGGAATTTGTCACTGCGCGGCCGATTAACATTCCGGGTGGCGATAACCGTGAAATATATTTGATTATGGGGCATTTTTATTGAGCCAGATCGCTAAAATAGCTTTTTTAAAACCGGTTCTGGAAAAATTATTCAGACTGCTGACCCGCAAGCATAAGATATACATGATTATCATGCTTGTGATGTCCATTGGTTTTTCTTTTGTAGAGACTCTGGGGATTTCGGTTATTATGCCTTTCATCTCATTGGCTGCGGACCCAAATTTGCTTGCTTCCGGCTGGTACAAAAAAGTGTTTGATATTTTTGGAGCTGCCAGCGCCGAATCGTTTATCATCGGCCTGGGTATAGGCATTATCTGTTTTTATATATTCCGCGCGGTGTATTCCTTCTTCCTGACTTATTCCATAAATCGCTTTTCATGCGGAATGTATAAATACTTTTCAAAAAAAGTTTTTGCGACTGTTTTATCGCTTCCATACAAATTATTCGCGGTCAGGAATTCCGCAGAGTTTTTGCGTACCATCTCCCATGAAACCAGCGAAATAAGTAAAATAACTTTAAATATATTGCAGTTCTGTACGGAATTATTTACCATACTCATGGTTTATGCGGTTATAGTCCTGTTAAACTGGAAAATGACGCTGGTTATTTCTGCGGTATTATTATTCATAGTGTCAATTTTACTCATGGTTTTGACAAGGGAAAATAAAATACAGGGAGTAAAGAGGCTGGTTTCCGGTCAGAAAATGAATCGTGTTTTAATGGAGACCATGGGGAACTATAAATATGTAAAACTGAAAGGCAATGAAGAAAATATCCTGTCCGTTTACAATTCCATTGTAGAAAAATTCACAAGATCGGAAGTCGTCAATAATACCCTGGGCATTATTCCCAAGACTATTCTTGAAAGTCTGGGTTTCTCTTTCCTTGTCGCGGTAGTCGTTTTTATTTTATGGATATATCATGACGCTTCAAAAGTGATTCCGATTATTTCAATGTATGCCCTGGCCCTGTACCGTATCCTTCCGTCAGTGCACCGTTCACTACAAAATATAAATAATATTACCTATTCTGAAAGGACTATGGAGAGCGTTGATGAAAGCCTGCGGCTGCCGGTAGAAAATGAAGGAACCGCGCCGCTTCAATTTGAACATTCCATCCGCCTTGAAGATATACATTTTAAATATATGACAGGTAATGAGGTTATTAGCGATGCCTCGCTCGAAATTAAAAAAGGGGAAAAAATCGCCATTACAGGGGAAAGCGGCGGCGGAAAAACAACCCTGGTAGATATTATCATAGGTATTCACAAACCGATTTCCGGCAAGGTTTACATAGACGATACTGCAATCACGGATGACAACATTCGCGCATGGCGGAAAAAAATAGGATATATCCCGCAAAACATTTATCTTTTTGACGGATCAGTCGCGGAGAATGTCGCTTTTGGTTCCATACCTGATGATGAAAAGATAAAGAAAGCCCTGCAAATGGCCAATATATGGGATTTCCTCGCGTCAAAAGACGGCATCAACACCATGGTCGGCGAAGGCGGCATTCAATTAAGCGGCGGGCAGCAGCAGCGTATCGGCATTGCCCGTGCCTTTTACGATGATCCCGACGTGCTTGTCCTTGATGAAGCCACCTCCGCGCTTGATACCGAAACAGAGCAGAAAATAATGGATGAAATATATAACGTGAGTGTAACTAAAACATTGATAATAATTGCCCATCGGCTCACTACCGTTGAGCGCTGCGGCAGGAGAATTAAGGTTGAGGATGGTAAAATTGTATGTTAAAAAATATATATAAATTATGATTAAAGAATATGTATTAAAACATAAAGACATACCGGTATTATTGTTCTTTATGGATAATGAGAAGTTTGTTGTAAATAGCACAGAAAAGATATTTGAAGCGGAAAGGTTGCCTTTTAACAGCTCGGAATATGATTATAATAATAGAAGTCATTGTTTATTAATGCTGGATAACTGGATAAAATCACGGGGATTGGCGCAGTCCCGGAAAGATTTAAAAAAAATAAAGGATTTATTTAATGTAAAGGACACCAGTGAACTTACCGTGAAATCGTATGGATTAAATCTTACCGATCATTACTGGTTACATGAGACAGAAAAAGATTTAAAATGGGAAAATGTTAATTATTTTGACAATACGTTTGATAAGATTATTGAACCGCAAAACGCAAATCCGGAAATAGACAAAAGCGTACAAAAACAGTCTCCCAATATATGTGTTGACGGAAGCATTGAAAAAAGATGGGTAATTTTAAACGGGCAGAGGATTTTGCTTAAAGGCAGCCGTTATAGCCGTATGCAGGAACCTTTTAATGAGTGGATAGCTTCAATGATCATGGAGCACCATGGAATAGATCATGTTCATTATGATATGAAAAGAACCAAAGATAATATACCATATAGTGAATGTAAATGCATGATAAACAAAGATATTGAATTTATTAACGCGCAATACATTATGAACATGGAAGATTGGACAAGAAAAGAGCCATACAAACATTATGCACAGTTGTGTAACAGAAACGGCATCGAAAATGTTCAAAGCGATCTTGATGCAATGCTGGCGATAGATTTTTTAATAGGCAATGAAGATCGCCATAAAGGCAACTTTGGCATATTACGGGACGCGAATACGTTGCAATGGTTAAAAATTGCGCCTATATTTGATAACGGCAACAGTCTTTTTTTTGACTGTGATAATGACGATCTGAAATACAGAGGGATCGATTCATTGGGGAAAGCCTTCGGGGACAGTAACAGGCTTAATCTGGAATATATAAATTATCCTGAATGGTATAATAAAAACAGTAATAAGATTATTGATATAGTTAACCAATGTTTAAGTTGTAATGAGCGATTAACGCAAAATCGTATTGATGCTATTATTGAAATAACGAAAGAGCGAATAAAAGTTCTTGAAAAAAAGATAAACATATGAAAAGACGCTTACCGATAGGCATACAGGATTTTGTCAGTATCCGTGAGGAGGGTTTTTGTTATGTTGACAAAACAGCCCGTATCCACCAATTAATAAGCGGTTCGGGAAGAGCGTTTTTCCTGTCCAGGCCCCGACGTTTTGGGAAGTCGCTGCTGTGTTCAACCCTGGGAGCGGTATTTGAGAACAGGCGGGAATTGTTCTCCGGGCTAGCGATTGATAATCTTGAGTGGAACTGGAAAAAACACCCGGTAATACATATTGATCTGAATGCCGGGGTATATTCAAACGGAGTAGAGGCGCTTCATTCAGCGCTTTTTCGGGAGTTAAAACGAGAAGCCGGAAAACATGAACTGATACTTGATGACCATGATTGTATCAATCAATTTGCCGGTCTGATAGAAAAATCATGTCACAAGGCCAACGAGAAAGTAGTTGTCATAGTTGACGAATATGACAAGCCCCTGCTTGCCACTATTAATGATCCGCAGCTTCATACCAGAATGAGGGACGAATTAAAGGGTTTTTACGGCATTCTGAAATCGTATGACGAGTACCTGCAATTTGTGTTTCTGACCGGCGTAACCAAATTTTCCCATGTCAGCGTTTTTTCCGATTTGAACCACCTTGTAGACCTGACCCTTGATCCCCGTTACGCCGATATTTGCGGTATAACACAAGAAGAGATGGAACAGAATTTCGGGACGGAAATAGAGACGGTTCTGGAAGATACCGGCAAGAACCGGGAAACGTATCTTGGAGAATTGCGCCGGTATTACAACGGTTACAGGTTTTCCAGAACAACCGTTACGGTGTACAACCCCTTCGGTTTGCTCAATCATTTTGACAAAAGCGGGGAATTCCTGCCTTATTGGTATGAAACAGGAACCCCAACATTTTTAATAAATCTTATTATCAAACAAAAGATAAACATAATTGACCTGGCCAATATGCGGGTCGGGTATGAAGATTTCCGCAAGTACGATATTGAAACAATGAGGGCGGAACCTCTGCTTTACCAGAGCGGATACCTGACGATAAAGGATTATGACGAAGAGTTGAATCAATTTATCCTTGATTACCCGAATGAGGAAGTGCGGGTTTCTTTCTCAAAGTCGCTGCTGGAATTGTATTTACAGCCGTCCGGTGAAGGTGCCCGGGGGTTGAGTTCCCAGCTTCCGGCGGCATTAGTTAAAGGCGAAATAGGAGAGGCGATGAATGCGCTTAAATCATTTCTTGCCTCAATACCCTATGACATAATCAAGGAAAGGGAAAACTATTACGAGACAGCCATACACCTGATATTCACGATGCTGGGGCTTAACTGCCGTTCGGAAGTGCGGATAGCGTCTGGGCGGATAGACACGCTGGTTGAGACGAAACGGTTTGTGTATTGTTTTGAGTTTAAATTGAACGGGACTTCAGAAGAAGCGCTGGCGCAGATAGACACGAAGGAATATTTGTTACACTGGACGGGGGGCGGGAAAAAGTTATTCAAAGTAGGCGTTGAGTTTGATTACGAGAAACGTAATATCGGGGAGTGGAAATACGCAGGAATAAATATATGAAAGACTTAAAAAGATTCGATGAAGACGAACAAATAATCGGGACTCCAGGATATGAAACATTTCAACAAATGTGCAGGGAAGCCGGGCTTTTTGCGATAAAAGAGGCAAAAGACAAAGGACTCCCAATTACTTATGTTGAAAACGATGAAATTATTAAAGAATACCCGGACGGAAGAATAGAAATACTCGGAAAAGTTAACCCTAAAGTTAAAGTAACTAAATGGACATATACGATAAAATGAGTAATCGGGTAAAAAAGCTTAGAGTTTTCGCAGGTCCTAACGGCTCAGGGAAATCTACATTATATAAATATTTAATTCAAATTAACGCTTTTAATTCATATTATCATATAAACCCCGATCTTGTCGCTAAAGATTTATCCGTATCGCTTAATCTTGATAATTGGCCCATAGATTTTTCATCCAACGAGTTAATCAGCTATCTTAAATTATCGCCTTTTCAAACATTGGTTGATTATAATATTGCTGATCTTTTGAATATTAGAGATCGCCGTATATCATTAAAAGATCCTTTTTTTAATGACAGTTACCTGGCTGCCGCAATTTCAGATTTTCTTCGTTATAAAATGATACAATCCAATTCGTCATTTTCGTTTGAGTCGGTATTTTCACATGAATCAAAAATTAAAGAGATTGAGATTGCGAAAAAAGAAAATTTTAAAATTTATTTTTATTTTATATCAACATCAGACCCTTTAATAAATTTTCAGCGTATTAAAAACAGGGTTGAGACCGGCGGTCATGATGTTCCATATGATAAAGTAAATGATCGGTACTACAGAACCATGAATAATCTATACAATGCGTTTAAATTATCTGACAGAGCGTATTTATTTGATAACACTTCCGATAAAAATAATAATTCTTTCGATTTTTTTGTTGAAAAAAACGGAGAGAATGTCAATTTAACAAATTCAAATCTGGTCCCGCATTGGTTCGACGAATTTGTGTTGAAAAGACTTAAAGATGAAGACGCAATGTCAACAACTTAAGGATTTTGAGCTTATACAGGAAATTCCTCTCGCAAAGGCGCAGAGGGGAAGCATAAAATGACAAGCATTGAATTTAAAGCGACCTTACAAATAACTGGAAATAGAAAGTACAAAATTATGGCATTTAAGCCCACTTGCTTTATATGAATTATTGGAAATGGAATTAAAAACAGGAAAACTTATTTTTCTGGAAGAAGCATAATTTATGAAAACAGATATTGTAAATGATTTCTTGATTTATGTTATAGAAGAATACAAATATTTAGAGAATAAATCGGCGAAAGAAATAATGGAATTATTTACCAAATATAATATTTTTAATTATATTATAAAACATTATAATGCTTTACACACAATGGGCGGCAGAGCAATTGTAGATGATATTAATTAATTAGTTGAAAACGATAAAATTATTAAAGAATAACAAAATGAGAAGCATAGAAGTTAAACAATATATTGAAGATCGTAAACATTTATTTTGGTACTCATCTGCGCCAAAGAGTGAAACGGTAAGCGACGAATTATTGGTTGAAACTATACTAAACTATGGGAGCATGGATGATATTCGCACATTATTTTCTGTTATGAAGATAAATAATGTCGCCAGGATATTTTTTGATTCTATTAATAAAAGTGAAAGGCGAAAAGCAAATTATCATAAATTGACAATAAATTATTTTACGCTTTTATTTAATCGTTATGCAACTTAATATATTATCTGATAAACAAAATGAATTATTAACATTTATTTCTGGTTTTAGACGTAATTATTATCTTGTCGGAGGAACTGCGATAGCGTTACATATTGGTCATCGCCGTTCAATTGATTATGATTTATTTACAGATAAGATTCTAAATAAATCATTAATAAGAAAAAAGATATTTGAATTAAAATTTAATAAACAAATATTATATGAAGATATAGATCAAATGCATTTTTTAATTAACGAAGTAAAAATTACTTTTTTTAATTATCCTTATCCTGTAAAACATAATGAAATGGTTAAAAGATTTATCTCTATGCCTTCTCTCCTTTCTTTATCAGCGATGAAAGCTTTTGCTCTTGGTCGTAGAGCAAAGTGGAAAGATTATGTTGATCTATATTTTATTATAAAGAACTACTACTCTATTAAAGATATATCTACAGAAGCTAATAATATATTTGGAAATTTATTCTCTGAAAAATTATTTAGAGAACAGATGGCTTTTCATGAAGATATTGATTATTCAGAATCGGTAGAATACTTATCTGGATTTGAAGTTCCTGAAAAAGATTTAAAATATTTTTTAATTAATAAATCATTAGAAAATATATAATTAAAAGTCAGATATTAGTAGAAAGTAATATGTTAAGAAAAACATTTTTAATTTGCTTACTGTTCTGTTTATTGTTTTCTGCTATTCTTCCCGCGCAGGAGGCCCTTAAATCTACAGAGGAAGAATATTACGATTTTCTCGCCTTGCAGGGCTTAACAAAACGTCCCGCGCTTAACTATCGTACCCTGTCTGATTCAATGTGGAATATTGATGAAACGACGGAACATCCTTGGCAGGGACAAAACCTCGGCGTATTTCATCCCCTGTTTGGTGATTTCCGCATGAGAGTCTACGGCCCTGAGCTTTTCATGTCGGTTAACACCGCCGCTCCTTACGGTCAAAATGACGGCGTACTGTGGCAGGGGCGCGGTTTTAATGCGCTCTTGAAAACAGGTGTCCGTTTTGAAGGATACGGTGTTGAACTAACGCTGCTGCCGCATTTCGCGTTTTCGCAGAATGCGGATTTTGATTATATACAGCCCAATTATTATGGAGAAAACTATGCTGACAAGGCTGAGAAGTACGGTTATTATGGTGTGCCTTCTGTTGATGCACCTCAGCGTCTTGGCGATAAACCGTTTTTTGATTGGGATCTTGGCGATTCAGAAATTCGTTATACATGGAAAACTCTAACCATTGGTTTTGGAACACAGGCGATTTGGACTGGACCTGCACAACTTAACCCTATTATCCATTCTAATAATGCGGCTTCCTATCCTAAACTTGATATAGGATTACGACGGCAAACCATGACTCTTCCCTGGTTGAACTGGTATATAGGAGATATTGAATTTCGTGTATGGTGGGGTTATCTTTCTGAATCTGAGTGGTTTGATAATGACATCTCAAATGATCATAATTTAATAACAGGAGTTGCAATCGCATATAGTTTTCCTTCTGTTTTGAAAGGACTTACGATTGGATTTAACCGAATCATGCTTTCTAAATGGGATGCCCTTAATGCTGGCGCAGTATTTACATTGTTATGGCCTTTTATGGATAATTCGCAAGGCTTTGGGGATGATGAAGGTGACCAACGGGCTTCAATTATTATTGATTATCTTTTGCCTCTAGCAGGTATTAATGTATATCTTGAATGGGGCCGGAATGATTTTAGTCCGAATATGGATTATGTTATACGCTATCCGTTTCATACAGAAGCATATACTGTTGGGGTAAAAAAAACAGTACCTATTACCAATACAATCAGGGGAGAGATATTACTTGAAATTACCAAACTTGAATGTTCACAAGACTATGATCGATTAATAAATTGGTATTCAACCTTTTACTCTCATCATATCATTACCCAAGGGCATACTAACCGAGGGCAATGGTTAGGTGCCGGAATTGGAACGGGTGGAAATAGCCAGTATTTAGGGTTTAAGTTATATTTTCCAAAAGGATATGGCAATTTGTTTATTCAACGCAGAAATCCTGATTTGGATTATACTTATTACATAGACTCCAAGAAATACCCTGAAGAATGGGCAGACGGATGGTGGGTTGCGGAAGGAAACATAAGGGCATTTCTTGATATAGGTCTCTCCGGTTTATATTATTTTACGCCTAATTTGAGGGCTTCCGGTTCTATCGTTTTTAGGGATGAACGCAATCCATTAAATCAATCTGTTCCTATGACTTATCATTCCTCTGTTCATAGATATAATGTACATCTGGCGGCTTCTGTTAAGTATTCGTTTTAATAAGAATAACTATACATAGAATGTTTAGCTATAATTACTTAATAATCGGTTCTGGACTATTTGGTTCTATTTTTGCCTATAAAGCACGGCAAGCAGGAAAAAAGGTTTTAGTTATTGATAAACGTTCCCATTTGGGTGGAAATATTTACTGCGAAAATATTGAAGGTATACAAGTTCACAAATATGGGGCACATATTTTCCATACAAACAATAAGACAGTATGGGATTTTGTAAATTCATTTGTTTCTTTTAACCGGTATACCAATTCACCTATTGCATATTACAAAGGCAAACTGTATAACCTTCCTTTTAATATGAATACCTTTTATGCACTTTGGGGCATCACAGATCCTGTTAAGGCTCAGGAAAAAATACAAAGGCAGAGGGAAGAAGCAGAAATTACTAACCCAAAAAATCTTGAAGAACAGGCAATTTCGCTTGTAGGTAAAGATTTATACGAAATTTTAATTAAAGAATATACTGAAAAACAATGGGGGCGGAAGTGTATAGACCTTCCCGCATTTATAATTAAACGGCTTCCAGTACGTTTTACATTTGATAATAACTACTTTAATGCTCTTTATCAGGGTATTCCCATTGGCGGTTATAACACATTGACCGGAAAATTATTGGAGGGAATAGAAACGAAAACCGAAACAGATTTTTTTAACAAAAGATCATATTGGGAATCTGTTGCAGAAAATATTGTTTATACAGGTAAAATAGATGAATTTTATAATTATTGTTTTGGCAGACTCGAATACCGCAGCCTTCGATTTGAAAATGAATTATTGAACTGTGAAAATTATCAAGGAAACGCTGTTATTAATTATACAGATGCTACAGTACCTTATACTCGAATTATAGAACATAAACATTTTGAATTTGGAAATCAGTCAAAAACGGTTATTTCAAAAGAATACGCTATGGAATTGACTTCGGATGCGGGTGCTGATCCTTTTTATCCGATTAACGATGAAAAAAATACCGCATTATATAATAAATATCATGAATTGGCGCGACAGGAAGAAAACGTTATATTTGGCGGACGGCTTGCCGATTATAAATATTACGACATGGATCAGGTGATTGAAAAAGCGTTATCTTTTTCAATTAAATGAAAAAATGAAAATTTTAACTATTAGTATTGCGGCATACAACGTAGAAGCGTATATAGAGCAGTGTCTTAATACATTTGCAGACAAACGGCTTAATGAAACATTAGAGGTTTTAATTATAAATGACGGTTCTACAGACGGAACCGTTCAAATTTGTGAGCGATATGTACGGCAATATCCGGAAATTTTTCGGCTTATCAACAAGGAAAATGGCGGACATGGTTCAACTATCAATATGGGAATACGTGAAGCGACCGGGAAATATTATAGACCTGTTGATGGAGATGACTGGATTGATACTGAAAATCTTATCGTAGTTATTGGTAAACTTATGAATGTTGATTCTGATTTGATTATAACTGATTATGTCCATTACCAAATGGAGGTTGGCTTATTACCGGTAAGAAATTTCAAATTTCTTCCTAAAGAACAGAATTTATTATTTAATGATATTATTTTAAAAGAACCCATTATATTTCATAACTCAATATATAAAACAAATTTATTAAAAAAGAATAATATTTTTATTTCAGAAAAAGTGTTCTATGATGATACGGAATATTCTCTATATCCTATGCAATTTGTAAATTCCTTTTTTTATATACCAATGGTATTGTATTATTACAGATTAGGAAGACAAGGACAATCGGTTTCAATAGAAAATTTAATTAAAAACAGAAATGATTTACGGCAAATTATAAAAAAATCATTTCTGTTTTTTAATGTTAATAAACAAAAACAATCAATGAAAAGTTATTATAGAATTCGTATCCATGATGTTTTGAATTTATATTTCAATATGACACTTTCTGATTTATGGATTAGCGCAGGGAAAAAAATGACCAAAGAAAATCAATTATTTTACAAGGGTCTCTTATTTATATCACCCTGCCTTTTTTTATCATTTATGGCAAAAGATAAAATTCGATGGGTTATGCTTATTACTTGGTTTAGCTGTGATGTGCAATTATTATCTTCCCAAAAAAAATGGTGCTATCTAAAGAATAGATATTTAAAATCAAATTTAGTTCTGAAGGGAATAGTTACAATGATAAACAATATTAGAAAAGAGAAAAAATAACTAAAAATGAAAAAATCAGAAAATGATAAGAAACTTAAACTTTTAATCTGTTCACTGTTAGTGCCATACGATTCTGTTGCCCATGCGGGCGGACAGACTCATAACTATTATGTTAAACGCTTAAAAAAAGAAACTTCTATTGATATTCATTTAGTGACTTTTGCTAATTCCAGTGAAAAACCTTTGGTCGATCTTAATAAACACGGTATTTCAAATTCTGTTATTTATCTGGGGAATCAAAATATCCCAAACAGGATAATACGAAAAACAATAACAAAAGTGAATAAGTATTTTCCCAAAACGAATTATTGGGGATTTTTTTCTGGGTTTCAAAAATACCTTTTGTTGAAAGAATTAAAAAAATTGAAAAAATACGGATATGCGCCTGATATAATCGAATTAAACTGGACACAAATAGCTTTCTTTTTTCCTTTAATAAAAAAGATTTTTCCATCAGCAAAATATTATGCGGTTGAACAAGATGTTTCATTTCTTAGATATGAGAGGCTCTACATGTTGGAAAATGATAAACATAAGCGAAATATTGAAAAATTAAAATATGATATGATCAAAAAGAATGAAATTTCTGTACTGAGAAACTTCGATAAAGTTTTCGTATTCAATGAAAAAGATAAAAAATTGTTATTAGAAAACGGAATACAGGACTCTTTAGTAATGGTTCTTGTGCCTTATTTTAAAAATTTTTCTTTTCCATTGACGGCAGAAAAAAGAAATATGATTTTATTTTATGGCGCAATGGCACGAAAAGAGAATCACATGGCGGCAATTTGGTTTATTGAAAAAGTATTCCCGCTGCTTGATGATACAAATTTCGTTTTTATAGTACTTGGATCAAATCCCCATCTTGAATTACTGGAATATCAGAATGACAGAATTATCATTACCGGCTATCAGTCTGATGTACAGATGTATTTTGAAAAGGCTCTTTGTTTAGTGGCCCCTTTAGAATTGGGAGCAGGCATAAAAATTAAAGTTTTGGAAGCCCTGTCTGCCGGAATTCCCGTTTTAGGAACAGAAGTAGCAAGTGAAGGAATCAATGTTACTCAAGGCATCGACTTTTTTTATTGCAAAATGCCGTCAGAGTATGTTGAAACTATTAAAGCCCTTTACAATAATATAGGTCTTAAAATGTCAGTTGGACTTGCGGCCAGGGAATTAACCAATAAAAATTATAACTTCGATGAATCATTTCAACAGTATGTTGGTATACTTCATTCAATGGCGAAACAGTAGATATCCCAGAATCTGTATAGCAATAGGAAAAGTTTTGGAACGAACGGCTTTCGTGGGAAATCGAAAATAATATTACTGTGTTAAGATGCTGAGAACCAATACAGTAATAAAAAATGAGTTCCAATTTCAATGAACAAAGAAAAATTACTCAAACGATTATTAGATATAGAATGGGACGATTTTGAAGTAAAAGAAGCTCACTCAGAACTTCCCAAAAATAGTTGGGATAATTTATCGCTTGTCTCCCACGTAAAGTAAGGATGAATATGAAAAGGCGCTTACCAATAGGCATACAGGATTTTATCAGTATCCGCAAGGAGGATTTTTGTTATGTTGACAAAACCGCCCGTATCCACCCCGGTGAAGGTGCCAGGGGGGGTGAGTACCCTGCTTCCGGCGGCATTAGTTAAAGGCGAAGTAGACGAGGCGATGAATGCGCTTAAATCGTTGTTTTTTGAACACGGTTTTTTTAATGAAAAATAAAAAGGAAAATTGGATCTCAATGATTATGAGCGGTTATTCAAAAAAAATGAATATAACTATTTCAGAAACTGTAAGGTTACTACTTTCTACAGGTTGCATAAATTATTTGGATGAATACTACGAAACCTTGCATCTTTTAACAAACGAAGATGTTATCAACGAACTGGCAGATATGATTGGAAACAATGCAAAAAAATGATATTATTTCACGGAAGCAATTTGGAAATATCCCACATAGATTTATCAAAATGCGGAAAATATAAGGATTTTGGACAAGGTTTTTATTTGACATCTATAAGACAGCAAGCTATTGACTGGGCAAAGAAAATAACCAGACGGTTTGGAACAGGTAAAGCTATTTTGAATATATATGAATTTGACAATAATCTAAACGGCTTAAATTATATTGTTTTCACGGAACCAAATAAGGAGTGGGCAACTTTCATTATAAATAACAGAAATAAAGAGTTTACAAATCATAAAGACAAGCTTTCAAATCAAGATAATAAATACGATTTTGTACACGGACTTGTCGCAAATGATGACATTTCAGCTATTTTGGAAACATTCTTGCTCGGAATTCTACCAATGACAGAACTTTCTCAAGCCTTGATTTATAAGGACCTTAATGATCAGTATTCTTTTCATTCCTTTAAAGCTATTTCGCATTTGAAATATTTGGATAGCGAGGTTATATGACGGAAAAGCAACGTTTTTTAATTTATACACATTTAGCCGGATTAATTGCAAGCACAAGGCAAATTTATAATGTCAATATCATTGATGCCTTAAAAATACTTCTTTCAAATGGTGTTATCCAAAAATTAGAAGATTTAGAAACAGGCTATTATTTAGAAAGTGACGCTTATTTGGAAAAAGCATTAATAGACAATATTTGTTTCCAAATTTAGTAAGGATGAATATGAAAAGGCGTTTGCCAATAGGCATACAGGATTTTATCAGTATCCGCGAGGAGGGTTTTTGTTATGTTGACAAAACCGCCCGCATCCACCAATTAATAAGCGGTTCGGGAAGGGCGTTCTTCCTGTCCCGGCCCCGGCGCTTCGGAAAGTCGCTGTTGTGTTCGACTTTGGGGGCGGTATTTGAGAACAGGCGGGAACTGTTTGGTGAAATATCGGAACAGCCGGCCCTTGCGATTAACTCCCTGGAGTGGGAATGGAGGAAACATCCGGTAATTCATATTGATTTAAATCCCGGAAATTACCCCAAAGGAGGAATCGATACACTTTACGAAATAATTGACATAGAGCTTGAATCATGTGCAAGAAAATATTCAGTATCCCTTAATGGCAATAGCTGCACAGGACGTTTTATCCGCCTTATTGAAACACTGCATGAGACTCTGCACGAAAAAGTAGTTGTCATAGTTGACGAATATGACAAGCCCTTGCTTGCCACTATTGATGATACGCAGCTTCATACCAGAATGAGGGACGAATTAAAGGGCTTTTACGGCGTTCTGAAATCCTATGATGAGTACCTGCAGTTTGTGTTTCTGACCGGCGTAACCAAATTTTCCCATGTCAGTGTGTTTTCTGATTTGAACCACCTTGTAGACCTGACCCTTGACCCCCGGTATGCTGACATCTGCGGCATAACCCAGGAAGAAATGGAACAGAACTTCAGTCCGGAAATAGAGGCAGTTCTGGCAGATACCGGCAAGATCCGGGAAACGTATCTTGGAGAATTGCGCCGGTATTACAACGGCTACCGCTTTTCCAGAACAACCGTTACGGTGTACAACCCCTTCGGTTTGCTCAATCATTTTGACAAAAGCGGGGAATTCCTGCCTTATTGGTATGAAACAGGAACCCCAACATTTTTAATAAATCTTATTATCA
>Ga0268262_10000420_pt1 | contig 56566 bp, 45 predicted proteins | sample TergutNc150P3_FD_190354 | JGI IMG/M metagenome (GOLD analysis project Ga0268262, IMG submission 190354) | Nasutitermes corniger P3 segment gut microbial community from laboratory colony in Florida, USA - Nc150 P3 (SPAdes) (version 2) | ecosystem: Host-associated > Arthropoda: Insects >... | reverse complement strand
TTTTCCCCCCCCCCCCCCCCATTCAATAAACAGCAAAAAAACATCACTTTTTCATGCTATTTTCTCATTACTCACGGAAAAATGCCGTCCGCTATTAGGAATGGCTTTTTTAATACAAATCACACAAAAAGGAGTTTTAAGATGAAGAACAAGAAAACAGTTTTATGGTACGCATTAATGGTATTGGCGTTAGGAATGACGGTTGTTGGCTTTAACGGCTGTTCAAAGAATGTTGATCGTAGTTTAAATGGAACATGGGAGTCTGAAATGTTTCAATGGAAATTTGATTCTGGAAATTTTGAAAATTCCAAAAAAGATGGCACTCCTCTCTGTCAAGGGACTTATACTACTAAAGACGGTGAAATAACCATCTATATAGAATTCTGTTTTGCAAATGATTCAAGATGGTATTCAAAAAATGAATTGAATGAATTTAATGAAAAGAATGTAACGAATGGAATAGTAGGGTTTTATCTAAGCTCAGACGATATTGCTCCATACTCATTAAAGTATACTGTTAATGGTAAAATATTAACGACGACAAGCGATAATGGCTATACAGAAAGTAATACATTAGTCAGCCCTAATGGAAAATTCACTAAAGCTAAGGCTGCTGGTAATTCTAAAGAATCTGTACCGGCAAAAAAAAGCAGTAGAAGCGTGTCTTCATTTACGGGCAGATGGCATTTAATTGAAGTTGATGGTAATTCTGTACAAACAGAAAAAAGCGGCGTAAGCGTGTCTTTATTTATGCACGGGCATTTAGCAGAAGATGTAGAACTCTTTAAAGACGGTACTGGAACTGCTGATGGAAGTGGTATTACATGGAAGATAGAAAACGGACGTTTTCATATATTGCATCCATTTTACACTTTTTCAGCGTATTATAATGTAAAGGGTTCAACGGTAACATTTACTACAGATGATGGTGGAGTTATTAAATATCAGAAAAAATAAACCATAGTAGGCGCGGCGTATTTAACACCACTTTTTTTAATGCGCGATTAAGATGTATGCCAAATAAAATACTTGAGGGGTGGCCGGGAAAAAAGCACCGCGACGGGGCGCGGCACTTTTTTCCCGGTCAGGACCCCAAGTAAACTCTTTAGGCATACATCTTGCCTACACTTTGAAATAATATAAACAACGCTTCCCTTTGACTTTTTTGAAAATTCAATATATATTAATATTGAAGAGCTATGCGAATTGAACGTGACTTACCATCTTATTTCTACACGCCACAACTTGCCATGCCCGACCGGCAGTCCGTACTTACAGAACCGGAACGGGTTGGCGGTCTGGTTGGACCCGGAGTTATCGTAGACATTTCGCCGAAAGCCTGGGAGGCATACGCCCGTGACAAGGGCGCATTGGCGAAAATAGCGGAAGAAGGAGACATAAAAGGATCTGGCGCGGTCCAGCCGCCGGAGGAGTGTCATACATGCAAAAACCGCAAATATGTTGACAGATCGGATGATCCTTCGGTAAGTTTCCAGTCGCCGGCGCACATTGGCCCCGGACAAGCCGCTTCCAGCGTTATGTCACACGAACAGGAGCACGTCTCCCATGAACAGGCAAGAGCGGAGAAGGATGGCCGCAAAATCGTAAGCCAGACTGTAAATATCTCAGTGTCGACATGCCCTGAATGCGGCCGTATGTACGTATCAGGCGGCGTGACCCGCATAATAACTGTAAAAGAAAATTCGGCGGATGAATCTCAGGGGTAAAATCCCACTTGCCATTTCCCCCACAAAATGCTAAAATACCCATAATGAAGCAAAAAGTCGCCATTATTGGCAAAAAGCCGCTTAATTCCCAGCTAAAAAAAGGCTTTAAAGTGTGTGCAGTTGAAAATGAAGGATTTTATTTGTGATTAATAACATTTATAAAAACTGTAGAATACCTCCCTTTGGTCCGGGTGCGCTGCCTCACCTAAAGGTTCGGCGCATTTTTTCTAAATGGGGATTTAATTTAGCGCCACGCTGTGCCACATTATCCATCCACACGCCTTCGGCGTGCATTATTGAGCGCCGCAGCGCGGACGGCGGTAGCGGCAAAATGGCTTATTCAACGGGTTATTAATATAACTAACCTCTGCCGTTTTGCGGCAGGGGAAATTTAAGGAGAAATGAAAATGATGAAAATTATTATTTTAGAAGGTGATAGTAAAAGGGTAAAACACAAACAATACAGATGCTTTATGGTGCTTTACAAATATTAAATGCACAAGTAAATAGATTTTCAGTTTTGCAAAATAGTGGCAATAGAGATTTTGAGGCAGAGTTATTATACCAAACCAAAAAAGTAGCAATTTATTCAAAAGGAGATAATCAGACAGATTGCTATAATGCTATAACAAATTATTCAAATAGCAATATTAATGTATTAATACTGGCACATTCATCGCTTCACCGCCGCCGTTATCTGCTTTTGTGTATTCTCTTCGCTTTCCTCGCCGATTGCCTTTGCACAGGACTTTTCTTCAATAGACAACGATTTGCAAACATTGGAAAACTTGATTGGTTGGCGGGATGCAATCCCGCCAGTATAATAAATTTCCTCTCCAACGAAGAACCGTGCGGCCTGCCGCATGGTTCTTCATAAACGATACGATAACCAACACGCAAGAGCAACAGAAACTATTGGAAGGGGCAAAGTGCGCACCCGCAGGGTGTAGATGAAAAAATCTACAAGCCCCGGCGCCGGACAAAACACACAAGATGAATAATTGAGGCGAGATTTATCTCGCCGTCCGCGCCCTTTTACAATAATAGCGATTCCGGTGACAGCGGTGATTAGCGGTACTGTGGTGTGGGCGGTGAGCAGGTAAAAATGTTAACCACTACCCACTAATAACTAAATACATATCAATTTATTTTTTGTCTTAATTCTGCCGCATTATTATATATTTCGTCTATGGTCATATCTTTAAATAGATTTTCCTGCCATTTTGTATAATCAAACGGTTCTTTTTGAATTAGCATAACAAAGCGTTCTGCTTCAATTAACCCCAAATTTTTTATTAGGGTATCCATTCCTTCTGTTCTTATTAACGTATCTGTTCTCATTGTTCATCTCCTACTATGTAAAATTGACGTATAAAATCAAGCGGGTTTATTAACTTTATTTCAGGAATATTTTTATTTAATACCTTTCTGTCTGTTGTTAAAAAATAGTCACATTCCGCTTTTATTGCACAAGCAATATGTATTGCGTCTTTTTGCTTTATATTTTTTTGCATTATTTCTCTGCCACTTATTAATATTCTTTCTGTAGGGTCAATATCCAACACCGCAATATTTTTCCACTTCATAAAAGCCAGTTGTCTGTCATAAAACGGATTAGCAGTAATTTCATAATCCATCATAAAAGACCATGCAAGCTCATAATTTTTTTCTAATATCTCGTTCTGTATAAAGAGTTTTGCTTCTGCCTCCAAACGAATATTGAGGTTGGTTTGATCATCATACAGTCTGTTAAAACAACAGTTGTCTAAATAAAGTCTGGTTTTAGCCAATTTCAATACCTCTATTTATTAATATACAAAAAAAATGCTTACTTACACAAGCCATTATTGTAACAATTGAAACTTTCCCCTATTTTTAAAGCGCGATTAAGATGTATGCCGAATAAAATACTTGAGGGGTGGTCGATAAAAAAGTGCCGCGCCCCGTCGCGGTGCTTTTTTATCGAACAGGACCCCAAAGAAAATTTTTAGGCATACATCTTGCCCTCACTTTAAAATAAGCACGCAATAACAAATGAAGTGATTAAAAATATGCGATGTATGCCTAAAGATTATTTTATACTATCAAGCGGTACGAAACTTGACGGGTTTTTTCGATATTCCGCCATGCCTTCATCAATCATAGTGATTTCATCATCTGTTAAATCTGTTTCAATAGTATAGAGTGGTTCGGAAAGCACCGATAAAAGAGGCTTTAAAGCGTAAAGACTTCGCTCCGGCATGGTTTCAATATAGCCCTTCAATTCTTTTCTTAAAACTGCTGCTGTCATTTTTTACCCTTGTTTTTCTTTTTGTACGCTTGTCCTCTCGGATCAATGTTCGTAACAAAAATATTAAAAATTCGTGCCTGACACCGTTGTACAAATAATGGCTCATTAACAGAATATTTAGCCAATTCTTTTATATTTCGTCTCATAACTAAAGTATAACTTTAGTTACAAGTAATTACAAGAAAACCAGCAAATCATTATAGAAAAGTCTGTAGTTTTGCCAAATTTTTGGCGTCATAGGAAGCACGCCGAACCTACTCTATTTTTTTTGTAAATGTTAAACTTGTCGTGCTTGGTCTCGTATATGTTCCTATGCCTCCGCTTGTGTATGCAGTCTGCAAAGATGTCGTGATAGCCTTGGAAACAAACGCTGAAGCACCAATAGTAATACCGGCTCTTTCAAACTTTACGCTGGTAAGGCTGGTGCAAGAATCAAAAGCGCTATTCCCAATACTGGTAACGTTTTTGGGTATGGTTACGCTGGTAAGGCTTCCGCAATAATAAAAAGCCTCACTTTCAATACCGGTAACGCCGTTACCTATTGTTACACTGGTAAGGCTTGCACCACGAAAAGCATTTTTCCAAATACTTGTAACACTGTCAGGTATGGTAAAAGCGCCTGTTTTTCCTTTCGGAAAATAAAGTAATGTAGTTTTAGTTTTGTTATACAATACTCCGTCCTGAGAACTATACGCCGTATTATTTGAATTAACATTTATTGCAGTAAGACCGGGGCAATAAGAAAAAGCAGAATCCTCAATGCTGGTAACGCTGTTCGGTATGGTAATAGCGCCTTTTTTTCCTTCCGGAAGATAAAGTAATTTAGTTTTAGTTTTGTTATACAATACTCCGTCCTGAGAACTGTACGCCGTATTATTTGAATTAACATTTATTGCGGTAAGAGCGGAGCAACTGGAAAAAGCAGAATCATCAATGCTGGTAACGCCGCTTCCTATGGTTACGCTGATAAGGCTGTCACAATAGGCAAAAGTTTCCTCCCCAATACTGGTAACACCGTTTCCTATAGTTATGCTGGCAAGGTCGTGGCATTCATAAAAAGCCTGTTCTCCAATGCTGGTAACGCTGTCCGGTATGATTATGCTGGTAAGCTCGCAAGTGGAAAAAGCCGCTAGCCCAATACTGGTAACGCTGTTCGGTATGGTTATGCTGGTAAAGCTGGTTAGAGCAAAAGCCCAATCTCCAATACTTTTAACGCTGTTTGGTATGATTATTTTGGTAAAGTCACTGCCTGCCATAGGGTCTCCAAGAAAAACTTTATCTCCAATTCCTGTAACCGGCTTATTTTGTATGCTTGGCGGAATACGGACTTCATTTTTTGAACCGATATATCCGGTAATTACTACGCCGCCTTTTACCTTTGGATCCGAATCGATCTTAAAATCCTTCTCGCTGTCATACTGCTGTGCGTAAATCGGAATTATCGCTATTACTATTAAGACAACCCATAAAATCATTTTTTTGTTTTTCATTTTCATCTTCCTTATATGTAAACTTAACGTTTATTGCCCGTCGGCATTTATTATAATCGCAAAACTGATTATTGAACAAATCCTGATTAAGCACGACAAAACGTAAGAAAAAACAAGAAATAGTCCATTAGAAGCAAGAATATTGCTTTTAATGGCAATAAGTCAAGTCCTAAAAAACAGATATTATTGCCGTAAAAGCATGTATGAAGAAAAAATTGATAGGTATTAGACAAGTTTTAGCTCTAAATTTGAAGAAAAACCGCCAAAAATGCAACTTGACGCAGGAAAAACTTGCTGAAAAAGCAGGAATTTCCGCACATTATCTTGCAATGGTCGAGGTAGCAAAAAAATTCCCTACTCCAGAAATGCTTGATAAACTTGCCGAAGCGCTTGAAATAGATACAGTACAACTTTTTGATGTCTCCGCAACTCCAGAGGGGGTATTATTACAATTAGAACAAACTATTATTTCTAATATAGAACAAATTGTCAGTGTTACTATAAAACAAACACTTTCCAATGAGCTAAAATTGTATGAAGTAAAAAACACAAAAAAATAATTTAATAAACAGCGATTAAAATCCAGCGCATATTATACATGCTCCGTGTCTGTCACCTAACGCCCAGTAACAGTCACCCGTTACACGATGTCTGGCACAACGCATGCGGCTGTCCGCCTGGGCTAAATAAATTCTTTAGGCATACATCTTGCTTTCACTTGTAAATAATGTGATTTTTTTTTTCACTGATTACATATTAAATATCTTTTCTAACTTTTGTATCTCCGCCTTATTTTTAACCGCAGACATTTTGGCAATATTTTGTAATTTCCATTGTATGGCCGGCATAGTTTGTAAATGGGAAAATGGCAACAAAGACCAATCCGGTTTATTCTGCATAAACGAAAGAAAAAATTCCTTGTGTTTTACATTCAAAATCTTTTTAATCTCGGCAAATAACATTTTTCTAAAGCCCACCAAGGTATCCAGACTGATTTTTTCTGTGGTCATACCGACAAAATCAGTTTCGTAAATTCTGGTAATATCCAGTTCATTAGGTTCCAATAATTCCGAAAAAGGCCGCTTGTTCTGGGCGATATATACCACAAAGCAATCCATTAAATCTTTTAACGTTTTATTTTTCTGCCAGTATAAATACATATCAAAAATATCTCTGGGGTGCTGACGGTCAACCGCAGCATTGAGTTTACCGGCATAAAGTTCTTGATATGCCAAACATGGAATACTTGCCGATACTTTGAAAATATCAACAGCCCTTGCCGCCAGTTCTTTATTTTCTATTGGTAATAGTATTCCTCTTAAAGTTGTGTTTGGTTCAATAATTATTGAGGCCTTCTTGTTAGAAACATTTAACTTAATTGCCGGATTTTTTTCACTGGCATTAACCAAAAATGAGTTATATTTAAGTTTATCCAGGGCTTGTTTTATTTGAGCCATCCCTTGGTGTATTTCACGCAGGGCTTCGCTTCTGGTCGAAATTTTCGTAAAAACCAAATCAATATCTACCGAATATCTGGGCATATTTTCATAAAAGAAGTTAATCGCCGTTCCGCCTTTCAATGCAAAACCGGCAAAAGGCATAGAAGTTAATACATTTAACATTAATTGGGCTTGATCAAAATACTGACTAGCCATTTATCTGCTCCAAATAGATTTTATATTTAGGGTTATAAACTCCGGCTTTGACTAATTGCAAGATACCAGTACCAGATTTTATACGGGCTATATTTAATTTAGCATACCATTGGTAGTTTAATTGTTCGGCTGTAGCCAGAAAGATTTTTTTTGCTTTATTAGAAGTACAGTTTTCCAATAATTGCTGCAGTAAATTGCTGCGTAGATTGGGAACCAATTCTAAAGTTTTATAAAACTCTTCATAACTAACCTTTTTTGGCACTAATTCAGCCAATTCAATAAAAGCCAATTCTCTGCCGGATACGGTTACATTATCAATTTTTTCAAGACCAATATCTTTTTGGGTAAAAATATTCAGCCTGATAAAATCTATTTCTTTTAATGATCTCAGCCATTTTGTTGGTCGATAACTTCCTTGCATGGCTACTTGTAATTTATCTGTAGTCCTGCCAAAATGACTAACACCGTACATAAGTAAAGCCGACCGTGCACAGATATGGATAGGTAAACCAAGTTGGATTTGTAAGTTTCTGATAATTAACAGCCTATCCAGTTTTCCGCTTGGTCGTTTATATACTCCATTTGATACTGCTTCCAACCAGTTGTTTTTTACATAGTGGTATAACAACTGGGAATAAACGCCCTGTTTTTGCAAAAAACTCGCAAATAATGGCTCATTAACAGAATATTTAGCCAATTCTTTTATATTTCGTCTCATAACTAAAGTATAACTTTAGTTATGAGTAATTACAAGAAAACCAGCAAATCATTATAGAAAAGTCTGGAGTTTTGCCAAATACAAAAATCATAATAAATAATATAGTCTTTTCTTTGGCAAAACTCCTAAACAATCCGGTGCAGCCGGATTGTATTCCACTTGTTTTCCACAAGCAGGATTCAAAACTACTACATTTATTTTAATATATAATCTTTATAACTCTAATAATTAAAACACGTAATTCCTTATGTAGCAAGGAATTAACATGATCTGTTATTTGAAAATCACTTTTTATATTCACTGTTGTATAAAAAGTGATACATTTTAGCCATTTATTAGCGTTAAATACACAAGTTTTCCACAGGAGGAACTGTTGTGAATATTTCGATTTTCTTTACTATTTTAATTAGGCTTTATTTTTCGGGTAAAGCTTTCATTTTCTCTTTAAGTTCCAGAAGCATTGCGTCCGCGCTTGCGTCGGATTTTTCCAGTTCTTTAAAGCGTTTATCCAAATTGGAGTTATTGCTAAAGTCCTGCAGTTCCTTGGAGGCGTCCGCCATTGCTTCCATTTCGTCAACTTTTGCCGCCATACGGTCAAAAGCGTCAAATGCGCTGCGGTTGCCGGATACGCTGGAAATGGTGTCTTGGATTTTTTGCTGGGCTTCGGCGCGTTTTGCGCGGGCAATAAGCAGATTTTTCTTGCGCTGCGCCTCTTCAATTTTATTCTGCAGTTCTCTAAGGCTTTCTTTTAACTGGTCTACCGATATTTTCTGGGCTTCCCATTGTTTTTGGTACTCGGCGGCGGCATTGTCGTATTCCTGCTTGCGCAGAAGGGCTTCTTTGGCGAGGTCGTCTATGCCGTTTGTGACGGCAAGCATCGCCTTGCGCTCCCATTCCTTTGATTGCGAAAATTGGTTGTCTTTTTCCCGTTCCAGCTTTTTCTCGTCCGCAATCGCCATGGCGACTGCTTTTTTGGATTCGATTAACTGTTCGTTCATTTCGATAATAAGCTGATTTAACATTTTCTCAGGTTTTTCCGCTTTGCCAATCAGCGCGTTTACATTCGACGCAATAAGCGTTCTAAGTCTTGAAAATATACCCATTTTAGGCTCCCGCGCCTTCCGTTTTGGCGGAAGACCCTTTTTCCCTGAATTTCGACAGAATTGGATAATGCTCGACCAAAGCCATGCTGAATGAGTCCAAAGTCGCCCGGAAATCTTCATTATCCATAGATTCGTATTGTAATGTATCAAGTAAAATTATCTTGTCTTTATCCACAGCATATGCGCCATGAATTACATCGGAGGCGTTTAGCTCTAACAGCTTGGTGTAAAGCTCCAAAAGATTGCCCTTTGGGACATCCATAACTTCAGCCCTGACAATAACAAGCGGATCCGCCTGCATAATCGCAACACCTTGCAATGAACGCTCTTCGTCGTCCAGCAGCCATAAATTTTTTTCTACCTGTTGATACGTAATCATCAGATTAATTAAATATTGTTCTATCTTGCTTTCTATCATAATACTATCCTAACAGAACTTGACCGTTTGCGTCAATCGCTAAAACGCTTTTACATTCAGAACAACGAAAACGCCCCGGTTTTAGCGCTTTTAACTTTTTATAACAGATGGGGCAGGAAACTACCTTTGGGAAAGGAGACGGCTTTTCCTGCGGCTGGTCAGTGTTGAAGAATTGGATTGAATGTTCCAGGCTTTCCATTATATTAAAAAACTGTGCAAAACCGAGCAGTTGGAAGACTTCATAGACCTTTGGCTGTATATCCAAAAGGACAATATCGCCGCCTTTGGCCTTAACCGCCTTAAGAAAGGTTGTAAATGAGCCAATACCGGTAGATGAAACATAATTTAAGCCGCTGCACAGGAAAATTAACCTTACATACCCCTCATCTATGACTTTTTGGACGCGTTTTTGAAAGGAATTGGAATTATAGGTATCAACATAACCCGTTAAAGACAGCATAAGGCACATGGGCGCTTCTTTTATCCTTTCAAGTTTTACTTTGAGACTGTCATCTTTTTCATCGTCAAACCCAGGGACGATTTCATTATTAGCCATATTACAACCTTATGCCAAGAATTTAAAAGCTCCCGAATTATTTCAAAAAATCAATGAAAAATTCGCCTTGTTTATAAGGATATATATTATTAAGATTTTTGTCAATATATAAAACTTAGATTGACAATATAGTATAAATTTTGTACTTTCTGCAACATACGGCTAAAAAAGCTTGAAATTTCAAAAACTCGCCATAGTGGGTATATTTTACAAGTCAGATTGTCTGTCTGAAGGAATCTAAGTATTACATTGGAAAAGGATCAAGCAACAGGTAATAGAGTTTTCTTCCTCTATATACCTGTTACCTGTTACTTTTATTTTTTTTTGAACAGTTTGTCAAAGAAGCCTTTGTTGCCGTTGCCTGTCGGTGAACTTGTGCCTCCCGACATAGAGTATCTTTCATCGGTGTTAGTAGACAAATTACCTGAATTTCCTATAGTCCCAACTGTGACTGTAGTGTTCTTCAGGGCAGTGGTATATTTGATGGCGGTCGCCGCGCCGTACCATGTCTCCTTTCCTTTAACAAGGTTCGTTTGTTTCCCAAAGAATGTATTGAATGTACCTTCAGTCTTTACATCAATTGTAACATTAATGATGTAATCGGCCCCCAATTTCTTGGCTTCCTGTAACAGGGTGTAATATGTGAATATATCGCCTCTGGCACCTCTTTCATCCAAATCGTATGATTTCTCGCTGAAAACCAGTCCTACAGAGGTGAAATCCTTGTCAGGAACCGCAATGCGTTGAAACTCTCCCCTGTTATCTCTATTAACCGTGTCCACTGTAGAACAACCTGTCATGATGAATCCGAATGTCAGCAGTAGCGCCAACATTCCACCTAATGAGCGTTTTTTCATAAAAACTCCTTAATGTTTATATGTGGGAATCTTTAAGAATCCCTGAATCTATTATTTTAATTATCATTTTATTTCGTTTTTTTGTCAATAGAAAATACCAAAAATCACTAGTTTTTAAAATAATTCTTTTAGCTTGGTTTTTGTCATTTATCCTCCAAAAACAGTAGAGGCTATAAAGTACAATGATCAAACGTTTGTTGATAAATATACCAATGCAACATCAGTTGGCAATAAAATTACTACTACATCAAGTGAAACAATATTTAAAGTGCAAAATTCCGTTTTTTATGCTATTATTTTTTTAACACGGAGGAATCATGAAAAGGTCAAAATATTTATCCTGCTTTTTTCTTTTCATCATTTTAACAATTTTTACAGGCGGTTTATCTTTATCCTGTAAGGGGAAAAAAAGCCTCCCCGATCCAGAATTTATCGCGGCGGTTTCAAGCGGGATTCTTAGTAAAAACGACCCTGTAGTTGTCGAATTTAAATTCGGGCAGGATACGTCAGTACCTTTGGCGTCTAATGCGTTTGCTATTAGCCCAAAAGTTAAAGGCTCTGTTTCATGGCAGGATGAGTATACTCTCATTTTTACTCCTTCCGAAAACTATAAACCGGGACAACGGTACTATGTGTCTGTAAACATCGAAGGGATTCCCTCTTTTAATTTTGACTTTACGGCAGCGCTTCCTGTTTTCCGGGTAGAACTTGAACCGGTACGGTTAGGTGACAACGATTATGTCGTTATAGCGGGAGTTGTCAACACTGATGAAGACGCTGAAATATCCAAAATAGAACAAACTGTCAGTTCCAAAGAGTTAGGCAAACTTTCATGGTCGCATATTGACGGCGTTCACCGTTTTGTTTTTGATCCGGTTAAACGCGGCGAAGCTTCCAGAACGGTTGAAGTTACATGGAAAGGAAAACCTTTGGGAACCAATGTAGACGGATTTACTACCGTATTAATTCCAGGCCTGGATATTTTCCAGATGCTTGATCTTCAATATAAAAATAATATAATAGAAGTTTCTTTTTCCAATCATCTTAAGACAAATCAGGATTTAAGGGGATTTATTTCTCTTTCCGGCAATACGGACATCCGTTATACGCTTGAAGGAAATATCGTAAAAATTTACGGAAATAATTCGGGAGGGATTCCCGCCGGAGCGGAACTTGTAATTCAGGATTTGGAAGACGTGAACGGCAAACGCTTAATCACTCCGGTACAGTATACGGTTCCTGACAGTTGGGAATTGCCGGAGATACGTTTTACCGGAAACGGCGTTATTCTGCCGACAAGCCAGGGAGCGCAGCTTGTTATCGAGACCAGAAATGTTACGGGCATTTTGGTAGAAGCGTTTCAAATTTACAATCAAAATATGGTTTATTTTTTGCAGACTAACGACCTTGCAAGCAAACATGAACTTGATCGCGTGGGCGAGCCTGTGTGGACAAAAGCTTTTGATTTCCAGTGGGCTGCCTCCGATCAAAACCGCTGGATACGCCGCGGGCTTGATATGGCGGAACTAAGCAAAAAATTTCCCGGCGGAATGTTCCATATAAGGATCACTTTCAGACAAAGGCATATTAAATATCTTTGTGATAAAAACCACAATGATTTTTCCGGGTATGAATTTCCGGACGACTCCTTTTCCCCTCGTTATACGCCAAGCGGTGAAACGTATTTTAATTATTATGATTCTCCGAATTTCGACTGGGATGAATGGTATAGATATAATAAAGATCCATGCCATCCCGCCTTTTATTTTAATATGTACGAGCACAATATAACAAAAGAACGGAATGTGCTTGTATCTGATTTAGGGCTTATTGCAAAACGATCATTTGACGGTTCATGGCTTATTGCAACGACAAATATTATTACAGCCCGCGCCGCGCCTAACACCGAATACAAGGTTTACAATTACCAGGGACGCGTTATTCATCAAGGTAAAACAAATTCAAGCGGCATTGCGACAATCCCCGCCTCTTCGGATACTGAAAGCGGTTCGCGTCTTGTTGTGTATGCCGAAAGCAATTTAGGCAGGGCTTATCTAAAAGTCAATGATTCAATGGTTCTTGTGGTAAGCCACTTTGATATTTCAGGAGGCACTCCTTCTTCCGGCATACGCGGGCTAATCTACGGAGAGCGAGATGTTTGGCGTCCCGGCGACGATATATACTTAACATTCCTTCTTGCCGATCCATTAGGCAGTCTTCCTCAAAATCATCCTGTTGTATTTGAGTTGGAAGATCCAAGAGGCCGCCCTGTTATTAACCGCACTTACACTTCTTCCGTAGACGGTTTTTATTCCCTTGCGGCAGTAACCGCGTCCGACGCTCCCACAGGAAACTGGACCGCAAGAGTGAGGGTTGGCGGCAAAATATTTAACAAAAACATTAAGATAGAAACCGTTATGCCAAACAGGTTAAAAATCGATCTTGATTTTGGCGAAAATGAATTTATCAAAAACGGCACTAGTAAGATTCCTCTGCAATCCCAATGGCTTTACGGGGCGCCGGCTTCCGGTTTAAGAGCCGATATTTCCGCCGTTTATGTTGACAAGGAAACAAAATTCAAAGGTTATGATGATTATTCTTTCCGCGATCCTTCAAGAGGGGTTTCATCAGAACGCCAGGACATTTGGGATGGGACTCTTGACAGCGAAGGGAAAGCCATAGTAACGATGAATTTTAGTCCCGGCTCAGCCGTCCCCGGCAGAGTAACGGCGCGGTTTCTGACGCGGGTTTTTGAACCGTCGGGAGTGTTTTCATCGGAACAAATCAGCAAGGAGTATTCGCCTTACAGCCGTTATGTCGGAATAAAACTTCCCAAGGGAGATGAGAGGGAAATGTTGCTTACCGATACGGAACACAAAGCTGAGATAGTGATTGTGGACGAAGACGGAAAACTGCTCCAGGGAAAAGTTGATCTTGATTGCGCTATTTATAAATTAGATTGGCGCTGGTGGTGGGAAAAGGGGGACGATGAATCCGCGGAATTCGCTTCGACGCTTTCAAGAAACGCGATTTCACGTCAAACTGTTTCCGCCGTGAACGGGAAGGCTGTATTTACTTTTAATATTAAGTATCCCGATTGGGGGCGCTACATTGTTATAGCCAGAGACAGCAAAGGCGGACACGCGGCGGCTAAAACGGCGTACATTGATTGGCCGGGCTGGGCAGGACGCGCCCGCGACGAAGGTCAGGGATCTCAATCGATGCTTACGCTAACCACGGGAAAGCCGCAGTATAACACAAATGAAAAAGTGCAGATAACATTCCCGTCCAATAAAGAAGCCGCCGCCCTTGTCGCGCTGGAAAAAGGCGGAAACATAATTAAAAGCGAATGGATTGCCTGTCAGGACGGAACGACCAAGTATGAATTTAACGCTGAACAGTCGATGGTTCCGAATATCTATGTGCACATAACGCTTGTTCAGCCGCATTTGCAGACGCAAAACGATCTTCCAATCCGTCTTTACGGCATTGTTCCTGTAATGGTAGAAGACGCAAGGGTAGTTATTAATCCGCAGATTAAAACGCAAGAAAACTGGCAGGCCGAATCTAAAGTTTCATTTACAGTCAGCGAAGCTAACGGCAGGCCGATGGCGTATACCGTCGCGGTTGTTGACGAGGGGCTCCTCGGTCTTACTCGTTTTAATTTACCGAATCCGAAAAATACATTTTACGCAAGAGACGCCTCGTTTATAAAATCGTGGGACCTTTTTCAGGAAGTTATCGGCGCTTATTCAGGCAGGCTGGAAACCCTGCTTGCAATCGGCGGCGGCGACGACGGCGAGGTAAATTCACAAAAAGAAACACAGCGGTTTAAGCCCGTAGTGCGCTTTTTTGGACCCTTTGAAATCGGCAAAAACGGACAAAAGACTGAAACTTTTGATCTGCCGCCGTATATCGGCGCGGTGCGAATAATGGTTCTTGCCGCTTCCGCCACAAGCGAATCTCAAACCGGCAGAGCGTTACGCGGTTATGGAACCGCCCAAACAACGGTAAGGGTTACATCCGATCTCATGGTTTTCGCCTCCCTTCCGCGCATACTTTCACCCGGCGATGAATTTGAAGTTCCTGTCTATGTAAATTCCCAAAAGGGCGGAAAAAGGAACGTTAAAGTAAATCTCTCCGTGCCGGGCGCGGCAATTCAAGGCGCTTCAACTCAGGATGTGTCATTTGACAAGATCGAAGAAAAATTAATCCGTTTTAAGGTAAAATCTCCAGGTAACCCGGGAAGTTTAAAGTTCACCGTAACGGCGGAATCGTCGGGATTAAAAACAGCTCAGCAAGTTATAGATATCGAGGTTCGTTCTACGGCAGTTCCCGTAACAAAGACTATACAAAGCCTGCTCTCAGCCGGTGAGACATGGAAGGGAAACCTTGACTATCCGGGAAGGGACGGAACAAACACCCTTGTCGCGAGTTTCTCAAGACTGCCGCCGCTTAATCTTGAATCGCGGCTGGATTATTTAATCAAGTATCCTCACGGCTGCGCGGAACAAACGACAAGCGGCTCGTTCCCTCAGCTTTATCTTGATAAGGTTCTTTTACTTGACGACAAACAAAAAGCCGAAATCAGAACTAACATAAACGGCGGAATAGAGCGCGTCTTAGGAATGCAGTTAATGTCGGGAGGTTTTTCATACTGGCCTGGAGAATCAATTGTAAATGACTGGTGTTCTTCATATATCGGACATTTCCTTCTTGAAGCGCGGCGATTAGGTTATGAAGTGCGTACAAGCGCCGTAAGAAGCTGGATTAGTTACCAGAAGAACGCCGCGTCGCAATGGCAGGTTAGCAGTAATAAATTTACCGAGCAGGCGTACCGGCTCTACACTTTGGCATTGGCTGGAGAGGCCGATCTTGGATCGATGAACCGTCTGCGAAGCCATAAACTGCCGTTTCAGGCAAGCTGGCGTCTTGCCGCGGCGTATTGGCTTGCGGGACAGCGCGATACGGCGCGTAACATGATAAAGGGACTGGCTTTACCGGAAAGAGATTACCGCGAACTATCCGCAACATTCGGCTCAACCCTCAGAGATAAGGCGATGATCCTAGAAACTTTAATTTTATTGAATTCTCCGGAAGAGGTGGGAAGAACCAAACAGCTCTTTGAAGAAATAACAAAAGAGCTTTCTCAGGATAAATGGCTTTCAACCCAGGAGACGGCATACGCCCTTATCGCCATAGTTCCGTATATGTCAAATAACACGGGAAGCGGCGCATTGTCACTTGATTATTCAGTCGGCGGAAAAGCGGGAAATATATCTTTTAACACTCCTGTCGCGGAACGCTCCTTTGGAAATGTAACCGGAACAAGCACAGCTATATCGGTTACAAACCGTTCGTCCTCTCCTATTTACATAAGGTATACGGCTAAAGGGCTTCCCGCTGAAGGAAAAGAACCTGCGCTCTCCGAAGGTCTTTCCCTTGCCGTGGAATACCGCGACTCCAACAACAAGATAATTGCCCCTGAAAGCCTAAAGTTAGGCGAGGATATGGAAATCTCCGTGCGCGTACGTAATACTTTTTCTCAGTCTGTGGAAGAAGCCGCGCTTATCATTCCAATTTCCGCGTCATGGGAGATTGTCAACACGCGCATCGGCGGCGGCGACTCTTCATCAAATTTCCGTTATCAGGACATAAGGGACGACAGAGTGATGACATACTTTAATCTTAACAGGGGCGAAGAGAGAACGATATCTTTCAAGGTAAATAAATCCTATGAAGGTTCGTTCTTCAGGCCGGCTATTCATGTTTACGCGATGTATGATGAGTCAATAAGGGCGTTAATTCCCGGAGTACGGTAACACAGACGGCGCGTTGTGAAGATACTAAAAATTGTAACAAAAAAGCGCCTGATTATCGGCGGGGTAGTGGTTTTTCTTCTGCTTGCGTTTATTTTTTCTCTACCCAGGCCTCTTTTTAACGTTCCCTATTCGCCTGTTCTTTTTGACCGCGAGGGAAATCTGCTTGGCGCACAGGTTGCCTCGGACGGTCAATGGCGTTTTCCCGGCACTGAAAAAGTAAACGAGAAATTTACGCTTGCGTTAATCGAAACCGAGGATCACAGATTCCGCAGACACTTTGGCGTTGATCTTCCGGCAATTGCGCGGGCTGCATATCAAAACATCCGCAATAAAAGGGTAATATCAGGCGGTTCCACAATCACCATGCAGACTATACGCCTTGCAAGGGGAGCGCGTAAGAGAACTTTATTTGAAAAGTTTATAGAAGCGTATCTTGCCGTAAGGCTTGAAGCCGGAAGATCCAAAAATAAAATTCTTGCCCTCTATGCAGCTAACGCTCCTTTTGGGGCAAATGTAGTAGGTTTGGAAGCCGCGGCATGGCGCTGGTTCGGCAGAAGTTCCAACGATCTTTCATGGGCGGAAGCGGCTGTTCTGGCGACGCTTCCTAACAGTCCCGCTCTTATACACCCGGGACGCAACCGTGAAACCTTAAAAGCAAAAAGAGATTCACTCTTAAATAAACTCTGTAAAAAAGGTTACTTTGACGAGGAAACTCTTTCTCTCAGTATAGCGGAACCGCTTCCCGGCGAGCCGCTCCCTCTGCCGCGCCTTGCCCCTCATCTGCTTGACAGGTTTGTCTTGGAAGCAAAAAAAACCTCTTCATTAAAAAAATCCGCCGCCTTTGTCACTACAATAAACCGCGGCATACAATTGCGGGTAACGGATATCCTAAACCGCGCGTCAGACCGTTTTACTCTGAACGGAATTTATAACGGCGCCTGCGTTGTGTTAAATACGCAAACAGGCGAAATCGCGGCTTATGTCGGTAATACAAATACGCTCCATGCCCCCGATGTTGATATTGCGTCTTCACGGAGAAGTTCGGGAAGTTTATTAAAACCTTTTCTTTATGCCGCCATGCTTGATTCGGGGGACATACTCCCATCATCTTTGGTAAGCGATATCCCGACCCGGATTGGAAGTTTCAGTCCCGAGAACATGAGCAGAAATTATTTGGGCGTGGTTCCGGCTGACGAAGCATTGGCGCGTTCCCTCAATGTTCCCGCGGCGCGTTCTCTGCGCATTTACGGCGTTGAAAGATTCGCCCAATTTCTTCGTTCATTGGGGCTTACTACCCTCTTCCGCCCCGGCAGTGAATACGGTCTTCCGTTAATTCTTGGCGGCGCGGAAGTCACTCTTTTTGAAATAACAAAACTTTACGCCAACCTTGGAAAGACAGCCGCCTCTCATTCCGCAACTGCATCATTAATTTCTTCCGGCGCGGCATGGCTCACTCTGGAAGCGCTGGTAAACGCGGCGCGTCCCGGTGAAGAAGCTATTTGGCGCGAATACGCCGGATCGAGACACATTGCGTGGAAGACAGGAACAAGTTACGGTCTGCGCGACGCATGGGCAATTGGCGTAACGCCTGAATGGACGGTAGGAGTCTGGATAGGAAACGCGTCAGGAGAGGGAAGGCCTGAACTGCGAAGTGCCGTAACCTCAGCGCCAATACTCTTTGAAATCTTTTCCGTACTTAATTCCCTCGGCGGAAACAGAAATATTTGGTTTAACAAACCTACAGCCGAGTTGCGGCAGGTTGAAGTATGCGCATCTTCAGGTTTTCCGGCTTCTGTTAATTGCGCTAACATAAAATATGTTGACATACCCAAAAACGCGCCAGCCGCCAAACCATGCCGTTTTTGTCAAACGGTAATTTTAGATGATACCCTAACCTATCGCATCGTTCTTAAACCCGGCGTTTCTACAGCGGCTGTTGAAAGAAAATGGTTCGTTCTTCCTCCTGCGGAAGAATGGTATTTCCGCCGCTGGAATCTTGATTATAAACCCCTGCCGCCATATTTAAATTCAAAAGATTTATCAAACCGCGGCGAAGGAATGCTTGCCCTATTTAATCCCGAACCTGACAGTCAGGTATATGTTCCGCGAGAATTGGACAACAGAGAGGGCAAAATAGTTTTCACCGCCGCCCACCGCAATGAAAGAGAAATAATTTATTGGCATCTTGACGATATTTTTCTTGGTTACACTCAAACTTTTCACGAAATGGAAGCTCGCCCTCAGCCCGGTCAACGTACGCTAACCCTTGTTGATTCAAGCGGTAATATGATAGTTAGGCGCTTTGTGGTGTTGGATAGTAAATAAAGGATAAGAAATTTTTACCACGAACCACACGAACCAAGAGGGATTTAAGTTTACCACTGATAAGCGAGTAAGACGAGAGCGAAAGGATTAAGGGGTTCTTGTCCGTTATCTTATCGTGAAGTTCTACATCTGGTTTTCGGACAAAAACCCCTGATCCTTCTCTTTCTACTAAATACATATTTGTAGTAAATCTCTACGCTCTCTAGGTTCGCTCCTTGTTCGTGTGGTTCGTGGTTAAAAAATCAAATAACCGGCTCTGTATCACTTTCCTTGGAAAGCCTGAAAAGAGCGTCTATCTTACCACCTAGATACTTGGTAAAAAAGCCCAGGCACTTGCCTATCCCGATCATTGAGATGAGCGTTCCTTCCCTTATGCCGACTATTTTTTTAATTGTGATGAAAGAAATTATTGCAGCTATCACGACAACCGAAGAATCAAAAGCGACTTTGATATTGTGCAGTTTCCATCCGGTCTTTTTCTGAATCGCCAGTATAAGCCCTTCCGCAGGTTGGGGTATAAATTCAGCCCTGAGGTAGAGCATTATGCCAAGACCGATTATGCCTATGCCCGCCAGCAGGAATAAGAGCCGTATCGGGTATAATTCAGGAGTCGGAAACGCAAGTATATGGTTACAGAGAAAGACAAACCAGCCGAATATAATGGCGGCTCCCGCTTGCAAAAGGTTATTAATGCGGAATTCTTTTCTTAATATTGCCAGTTGGATCAACACATAACTTGCGTATATGACGCCGGTCATTAAACCGTGATCCAGCAAAAAAACCTTACTCAAAACAAAGGCGATTGAATTGACAGGAGTGATTCCCAAATCGGCTTTTACCGCCATTGCAACGCCAAAAGCAAGTACGAAGTTTCCAAGAAGGCAGAGCACCGCGCGGCGGATAAACAGGGGATTGAGAAATTTCTCTTTAATTTCAGTTTTAATATTCATTTGAAAAATAGTCTTAATTAATTATTTATTCAATATTAATTACTCCAATATAATATTTTGATTTATCTTTATTATACAATATAACTTCAAGCATTTAATTCGCATAATTTTATATTATTTTTTCTTTTTTTTGTCAATAAACCCTTGACAATTCCATTTTAAACCTTTAAAATTGTAGAAAACCTACAAAAAAGGATGTATAATGATACTTGAAATACGGTTAGAAAACTTTTTCTCTATAAAAGACGAAATTCTTCTTGATTTTCGAGCGGCAAATATAAATACAGAGGGCGCAAAGAACCTTTCTGCAAATGTTATTGATTATCATGGGGAAAAAATACTTAAGTGTATTGGGCTCTTTGGAAGTAATGCTTCCGGTAAGTCGAACATACTCAAGGCTATTGATTTTTGTCAGCATTTGATTGTTGAATCAGATCAATACAATGAAGGTAAGATTTTTGATTTTATGCCATTCAAATTTGAAGGTTATCAAAACAAACCTAGTGTGTTTTCGATTGATTTTATACATGATAATATTGAATATGAATACTCCTTTACTCTCAATAAAAAAGAAATACAAAAAGAAAGTTTGTACTATTATCCTAAAGGTCGGCGGGCTAAAGTATATACCCGTGATGAAACAAAGGGGTCAGTAAAACAGGAAATATATAGTTTTACCGATGGTATTATTCCACGTCCTTTTGATGTGGCTGTTAATACAAGCAAAAAAACTTTATTTTTAAGCAGAGCAAGCCAGATGGACAGGGAACTTTGCAAGAAACTCTATCGTTTTTTCATGCTTGATTTTTTGCTTACATTTGCCCCGCTGGATTATCGTGAATATGAAACTGAATTAGATATACCAAAGGTATTCGCTCAAAATAAAGACCTGTTTCTTTATATGCTTTCTATATGTGATAATGATATTTCGGAAATAAAATTAATTTCGAAAGAAAATAAACATAATGGAACCTATAAATATGACGGAAGCATTAATTATTTAGGCAGTACTCTTAATTTTGAGACATTCCACAAGGCGATGCCTTCAATAACATTTGATCTCCTTAACGAAGAATCGAACGGAACAAAACAGTTATTCAGTATGCTTTTTTTCCTTTTGCATGTGATTAAAAGCGGAAGAATATTTATGCTTGATGAATTTGATTTAAGCCTGCACACAAAACTTGCGGAATTTGTAATCGATCTATTTCATGCCGGTTCAAGAGCTCAATTTCTTTTTACTTCTCATAATACAAACCTGATAGATGTAAAACGATTCAGACGGGATCAAATATGGTTCACTAATAAAAAGGAAGATGGTTCTACGGAACTCTACTCTCTGTATGATCATAAAGATTTTCGTGAAAACATGGACGCTGAAAAAGGGTATTTGCAAGGGCGTTTTGACGCTATTCCGTATATTGATAATTCTCAGGCTACTCTGAAAAAATTATTGGAAAATATGGAAAAAGCATGAAGAAAGAACAGAATCAAAGACCTTCAAGAAAAATGAAGCCGGTTTTTCTTGTTTTTTGTGAAGGCGAAACCGAAGAAACTTATGTAAATTTCTTAAGGCAGCAATATAAATTACCAATTAAAGTTATTACATATGTAACAGGGCAAGCGTTATCTCAAAAGAAAATCGATAGTTATATTAAAGCTGAAAAAATTAGTCTTAATGACAAAATAACATCGTTTCTTATGTACGATTTGGACACAAATGAAATTATTGAAAAAATAACTGCATGTAAAAGTTCTATCAACATAGCCAGTAATCCTTCTGTAGAATTATGGTTTTTGCTTCATAATAGCGAGCAAAATGCTTTTATTTCAACTAATGCTTGCATAGAGAAACTGCGAAAATCAACAAAAGAATGGGAATGTTATAAAAAAGGGATATTAACTGATAAACAAAAAAAGACTCTTTGGGAAAAACGCAAAATTGCTTCTGCGCGGGCAATGAAATTACAGAATGGGAGAAATCCTTCTTCAATGATATATTTATTACTTGATGAAATGGAAAAGACGAAAGAGGAAAGAAATGACAGACGAGGATAAAAGATAGAAAATAGAAGAGATAATAAAGCACGAGGAGGGAATAGCGATGGCGACGAAAACATTATGTCAAATTACGGCAGATGAAAAAGAATACACTCGCCTTACCAGCCTTATAAAAGGCGGACTCAATTTGTGATATTTTAAAACAATTAGCAATGTACAATGTTATGAATAAACTTTGTACATTGCTAATTTTGAAATATATGCCATTGAATTTTAATTACAGACTTTTTTTGTGCTCGTTATTAAGGATCACAATTTGTGATTTTTGATTTTTCTAAGTTTATTACCATAAGACCTCACGCAGAGGCGCAAAGGCGCAGAGGACGCGAAGCTCCTATCCGATAGATTTTCATTATACAAGATATATTATCATTAAAACAAGAATCATGAATGTATAACGATAATATTTCGAACAACAACTTTGCGTCCTTTGCGCCTCTGCGAGATAAAATTTGGGAATAATGCTTTGTAAATAATTAGTTGTTACGGACTACTACGGAAATACATTGTCGGTCATTGTTGCATACACAATGAACAATTATTAAAGAAGAAAAAAGATTCTATTTCAAAAACTAAGAAAGAAGAACTAACTAACCGCCTTACCGCCGCAATTCGTAAAATTATCAAAAATATTGATTAAATCCGAAAGATTTCACACAAAGATCACCAAGTTCAGAAGAACACAAAGAAGAATCAAAGAGTTAATGTTCGTCATATTATCGTGAATCCCATATATAACCCTCGGACAACAACCCCTCTTCCCCTTTGTGATCTTTGTTACTTTGTGATCTTTGTGTGAAGCTTTTGGAATAGTTCCCTAAAATTCGTAAAAAAATCATGGCAGAAACGGCAGTTTCGTATTATATTTATAAGATTATCGTTTTAAGGAGCATTGGTGACCAAGCATGATTTCCCCAAAATCCACTTTTATGATCAGGATTTTGTTGATATTTACGATAAAACATGGGCATGGATACAGGATTGCTGGATTAACAGCGGTGAAAAGAGCGGACCAGACGGAAAAATCTTCTCTTACCCGGATTCACAGGTAGTTACTCAGACTGACGCTATTTTTTCCTCGTTTTTTCTGGTCTATTCCAACAGTATTTTCCAGGCTCATTCCACTTTAGACCTCTTTTATAGCCATCAGGAGCCAAATGGAGCGATCCGTTCCGCTTATGATGTCAGTTCCGGCGCGCCTGTAATAGATAAAGACAACCATGAAGGGCTTGGAATGCCGCTTTTCGCATGGGCGGAGTACAATATCTACCACAAATCAGGCAATAAAAAGCGAGTTAAAGATACTTTATCCATTTTATGCAAATACTCAACATGGATCGATACTGTGTTTAAAAAGCCGAACGGCCTTTACAAAGCGCCTCTCGGCGCTACCGGAATGACAAATGCCCCGCGCGGAGACGCGTACTATGCCATGGATTTTAACACCATGATAGCGATTAATATGCTCTATATATCCGCTCTTGCGGACATCCTGAACGATAAGGAAACGAGTTTCCAGTACAAACGTCAGTATTTTTCCCTAAAAACAAGAATCAATTCGTTAATGTATAACACGACGGACGGTTTTTATTACGACATCAACAAAAACGAAAAACAAGTCCCCATTAAAACAATCGCCGGGTATTGGCCGCTTTTGGCGGAGATTCCCAATGGGGAAAAAGCCGAGCGTATTATCGAAAAACTTTCAGACCCTAATTATTTCGGCACGGCTCACCCATTCCCTTCACTCGCGCTGTCCGAAAAAGAATTTGACGAAACAGGGCGCGGCTTTAGAGGATCGGTTTTTCCTTACCTGACATTCATGGTTATAAAAGGACTTGAACGTTATCAGCGCTGGGATTTGGCGCGGGAATGCGCGATCAGGCACATGTATTTTATGCTTGATTCAATGAGTCCCGACGGTAATCATCACAGGGGTAATTTATGGGAAGCGTATTTGCCGACAAAGGAAGGGCCTGCAAAATGGTCGGGCAAACCTGCTTTTCCGCGCCCGCAGTATTTAACTTACGACGCTCTTTCTACCATTTGCCTGACAATCGAAAATATTGTCGGGCTTTCAATTTCGCTTCCGCGCAAAACTGTGGACTGGGTTATTCCCAATCTGGAAATTATGGGTGTGGAAAATCTTTCCCTAAAAAACAATATGATTACAATTCTTTCCAATAAAAGCGGCAGAGGCTGGGAGATTCACATGGAAAGTGAAAAACTCTACTACTTTACTATTAACATTCTGGGCGTAAAAGAAAAAACACTGCCAATCCCCTCTGGAAAATGTTCCATTCTTATTGATAAACTGTAATTATGGATATGTTAGAACATTCACCTTATAATCCCGACGCTGACACAACTCTAACCGCGATTATAGAAATAGGTTCCACGGGTATAAGGCTGAATATAGCTGAAATTCATGCAAACGGAAGCTGGCAGACTCTTGACAGGGCAATGCAGCCCGCCTCGCTTGGGCGTGATGTTTTTACTTCAAGGCTGCTTTCCCGCGAATCAATCCTTGAGTGCCTTTCAGTCCTTCAGAATTACCGCGAACTTTTATCGGGGTGGGGAATCGCGGATAACAATATTCATGTTATCGCTACAAGCGCCCTTCGCGCGGCGCGTAACAGGGATGTTTTTATCGACCGTATATATCAGGAAACGGGATTTAAACTTTCTATTGTAGAAGGCATCGAAGAAAACAGGCTGATGTATCTAGCTGTGCGCTTTGCGCTAAAAAATGATCTTCCCCTTATTTGGCGCGCCAATTCTATGATTATCGAAATTGGCGGCGGCTCCACGGAAATTATGCTTTTGCGGAAGGGACAGATGGTAGCGGCTCACAGCTTAAAAATGGGAACGATTATTATTGATCAGCGTTCGCGTCAAGGTTTTGGCACGGGCATTTTTTATGAGCGTTATTTGAATGAGAATCTCAGAAGTACTTTGACGCATTTAAATATGGAAATGGATCTTGCCCGCGTACGCATGATAGTCGCCGCCAGCGCCGACGCGCGTCTTGCCGCCGACAAGCTTGGAAAAGAATTAAACGAAAACTGCCGTATTATTAAACGTGAAGATTATATTAAGTTTGTAGAAGAACTCCGCAACTACAGCATAGAAGACTGCATGCATAATTTTGGAATTCCTTATGCCGACGCTGAAGGACTTGTACTCGGTCTTTTGGTACTTAAACTTTTTCTTGAACAGACGGACGCCGCAAATATCGCCGTCCCGCTTGTTACAATCCGCGACGGCTATCTTGTCGATTTGGCTTCGGGCGTTGACTCTTCCATGCAGGAAGAATTTTTCTCGCAGATAATCGCTTCCGCAGTTAACCTTGGCCGCAAATTTCATTTTGATGAACCGCATGCCCTTAATGTCGCCAAACATTGCATGACCTTATTTGACGCGCTTGTAAAAGAACACGGTATGAGCCGCCGTCATCGCGTAATGCTGGAAACCGCCGCTATTCTGCACGACATCGGCGGTTATATAAAAGCGTCCGGTCATCAGAAACACAGTCAATACATTGTCGCAAACTCTGAGATTTTCGGGCTTCATCAGGATGAACTTGGCATTGTTTCGAATGTGGTTAACTACCATCGGGGAGAACCTCCTTCGCCGTCGGATCTTGAGTTTATGATACTCCAGCGAGAGGAGCGCGTTATTGTTCTTAAGATGGCTTCTATTTTAAGGGTTGCGGACGCTCTAGATCGCGGTCATACTCAGCAAATAAAAAAAATCACCGTTGAACGCCGATCGGAAACAATTGTGCTTCATGTTGATAAGGCTTATGATCTTTCGCTTGAGTTGATGGGGCTGGAAGAGAAAGGCGGGTTGTTTCAGGATGTGTTTGGGTATAAGGTGATTTTGAGTTAGGAAACCCTGCGCTTAGGGAGCGCTATTACGTTAATTATTTTCTAATATCAGGTTGCGGTTTTTCGTATTTACGGGCTACAAAGAAAATTGTCAAACCAAGTATTACAATAACTATTGAAACTATTAATTGAAAAATCATATTACTTCCCCATTATCCATTGTCTGATTAGCTCGACAATGCTTAAAAGACCGAGTGCGCTTACTCCTGCTCCGACATACTTAAAAACGGTCATTACTTTATTCTCAGGAGTTCTTAAAATATCCTGTATGCCTTGGAGTGTTTTGTTTATATTATCCAGCTTTTCAACGATCTTTTCCATAAAGCATTACCTGCTTTAAGTATTGCCGATAAACGCTGTTTTTGCAAGCTCCTATTCTGTGTTATCAGACTACATTGGATTGCACCTTTGGCAAAACTCCAAACTTTTATTATAATGACTTATGTTTGGCAAAACACCAGAAAAAACATTCCGCCCTTCCGCCGTTATCTTTGACATGGACGGCCTTATGTTCGACACTGAAAATCTGACTATCCCCCTTTGGGAAGTTGCGGGCAAGCCGTTTGGGTATAACATCACCTATGACATAGTTCTTCGCATGGTGGGCATAAGCGCTGAAAAAGCTCGCCTGGTTATATATGAAGAATTCGGCACTGATTTTCCATACGATGCCGTCCGCGATGAGTTCAGGCTCCTTGTAAGAAAAGAAGTTGAGAAAAACGGAGTTCCTTTAAAACCCGGACTTATGTACCTGCTTGACCGTCTTTCCGCTGCAAAAATACCTTTTGGCGTAGCGACTTCTTCCCGTACAGCCACAGCAACTAATATGCTTAGTAAAGCCGGTATAATCGACCGTTTTGCGGCAATTACCTGCGGAGAGGAAGTCACAAACGGGAAACCTGCGCCGGATATTTTTCTTCTTGCGGCGGAAAAATTGGGACAACCTCCCTCCGCCTGCGTTGGCTTTGAAGACTCTCCCCCTGGGCTTTTGGGACTGCACACCGCCGGAATAAAGTCAATCTTTATTAAAGACCTTATCGAGCCATCGCCTGAAGTACTTGCTACCGTCTGGCATCGCTGTAATGATTTAACGGAAGCAGTGGCGTTATTCGGTCTGTAATTATTTTTTTAAGAATTTTTACCACGAACCAACACGAACAAGAGAAGAATGTTATACACTTCAAGTGTTTGACATCGGGAAAAGCGACAGCTGCGCCTACCGTTATTTAAACTGAACATTAATAGTAAAAATAGAATTCGCGGCGACAGCGGAAGAAGCGGACATTTCTCTAGCGCTTGTTCCGGCAGGGCTTGGCGGCATTAAGTCTGCTTTTTTATTATCCCATGGATTTGACGCCTGTCCCGTACCGTCCGCCCGGCTGTATCCGCCGGCGCCGACAAGAACCATCTGCCCGTTAGCGCCGGCAAAACTGACCGTGCCTTCGTTTACATAAAGGTTGTTAAGATCAAATTCAAAGCTGGTACCGCGGACAGACGCCGTTGCCGTGGGAGAGCTTACCGTCATAATTGCCTTTGTTCCAGCAGGCGGCTTGACATCAACGCGAACTCTTCCCATTTGCAAATTTACATTTAAAGTTTCGCTTTCTTCCATTTTTTGAATATCCGTTAACGATAGAATCGTTAACGGGCGCACCGTTATTGTCGCGCCGCCTATTTTGATAATGGCGTAACTTTTAAATTTTGTCGAGATGACAGTCTCCTGATATAATTTATCCCCTTTTTGGGCGGCTTTAAATGAAGTTTCTTTTGGATGCTTAATTTCCACCGTGCCCGTCAGCTGATCGATAAACGCGTCTTGGGCGAACGCGTAAAAACCCGTTAAAATAAAGACCGTTACAAACAGTAATTTTTTCATTTTCATGCTCCTGTTAATTAATAAATTGAAACTATCAAGTTAAGTTTTGTTCGCCACAGAATATCCGCGTCAGGTGCGGCATCGCCTAACGCCGGCAAGAATACGCCGGTTCCAACGTTCAGACGGATTCCCGAAGACATATTCCAAACAAACCTGGCGAATATTTCCGCTCCAAGAAAAAATCCTTCTTCTATGTTTTCTTCTGTTACAGGATAATACCTGTACGTTCCCAAATCATTCCTGATAAAATATGTAAACGCCATATTCGCTGATGCTGATTTCGACAGCCTGCCCGTATAGTCCACGGATAAAAGGGTCAAGCCGGAAAACTTGGCTTCTATAAGGTTTCCCTGGGAAACTGTCGTTATGGGCAAAAACGCTCCGACGGTTTCATCTTCGCTCACTCCGCTTGAATATCTCCATGAAAACTTTAAGTGTTTTTCCAGCTTTGTCGGCAGCATGAATGTTAATCCGACGTCAGCCGCCAACGCGGGAATTGTCTTATCGTTATATTCGATTAATTCAAGGCACGCGCCCAAATCAAGAATAGTTGATTTTCCCGGAAAAGATAAAGCGGCAGTCAGATAATGAGTGTTTAACTTATCATTGCCCGCGTCAAACTGGGATAGTATTGAAGTTTTTAAGCCGACGAATCCGTTTATGGACGGGTGGTCATATTCAAGCGCCGCCAAAATACGGGGAGGTGCAAAGTAGGTATTGGCAAAATCATCAAAATCAACTTTTATATTACTTGATTTCAATTCGCCGGTTGTCATTGTAATTGCGGCTCTTTCCTTGTATAAAAGGCCGGTGTACAAGCCTGCGGCGCGGATATTTCCGTTACGCGTAATAAGTGAAACCCGCGCGCCGTCAAAAAGCCCGTTTGCGGTTATTCCCAGAGGGTCGCTGTAGAACATCCGTCCCGCGTTTAAATTGATGTTTCCAAAATTTAAATTAACGTCGGTTCTTGTCAGTTCCGGTATTATGGCAAAAGGGCCGCTCTTATAATTTATCGCGGCTGAAATGAACAGGCGGCCTATTTTTCCAAGCGGCGTGGTAAACCGCGGCAAAAAAGCTCCCGATATGTCAAAAGAAGTTCTTCCGAAATCAAAAGAAGGCACGTCAATGTCAGCGTCCTGGCTGAAAACAAGGCCGAAATCTATGGCGCATAGCGGGATCGCGCACAAGTAAAAAACTACGGCAAGGAGGAGTATTATTTTTTTCATTGCGCGTCCTCCTGCGGATGAGTGACATGTTCTTCTTTTACGATTTCTTCTTTTTTAATTTCTTCTTTCTTGATTTCTTCCGTTTTTATTTCTTCCGCCGGTAATACAGGATGTTCCTCTATAAATTCCCAGGGGTTAGTTTCAATGCGGAATAAAAGGCAGTTGACAATTAAAAACATTTCTTCGCCCGACACCTTCATCTGCGGATCGCTTTCCCACTGTATCAAATCCTGAAAAACCATTTCGCGGTAGCTGTAATGGGCGCCGCTAAACAAAGTGTACATGGGCCCGCCCTTTAAGTTAAAAGCTTTCATGATAAGGAGCGACAGCCTTTCCAGGGAAATCGCGTCCTGCGCGTTGGCTTTTTGGGGCAGCCACTTTTTTTCTACCGCAAAACGCATCGCATTCTGCGCCGCGTCCTGTCCGCTTGTTTGGTCGTAAGACCCTTTAACGTCAGCCGCTTCCAGCACAAAACGCGCCGCCTGCTCGTAACTTACGGCGGGAGTTTGTAACAGCGTTTGTATTTCGTCCGTGGTTTGCGCATTTATTGCGGCGCATAGGAAGAGGAGAAAGATTGTTAAACTTATGTTTTTTTTCATTTTGTTTTTACCCCTTAGTCTTCATGTTATGGCTCCCAACCGGTTAGAGAACAACTATTAGCCGGTCCGTTATAAGACAGCGCATCAGTCGGTTGTATATTACTATTCCTTTTTTTATATAATTCATTTTCGTTATTTGCACATACAGCGTTAGTACCATCATTATTAGTAGCGGTATTTCCGGAGATTACACCGCCGGTAGTAGCTTTTGCTGTTTTAGTAAATATTCCATGCCAGATTTCTACACCTCCGCCCCATTGCGCGGTATTGCCGGTAATTTCCCCGCCGTTCATTGTGAAGGTTGCTCCTGATACTTTCACCCCGCCGCCGCCGCCAGTATTAACTGTATTACCGGATATTGTACCGCTGGTCATGTAAAATGAACCATTGTCCCCAACACATACCCCACCGCCGCTATGCCAATTTTCTGTACCCTCAACCTTATTACCGGAGATTTTTCCGCCGGTCATTTCAAATAATCCCTCCCACAAGCTTACCCCACCGCCAAATTGCTTGACAGTATTATAGGATATTGTTCCGCCACTCATGTAAAATGAACCATTCTCCTCCCAAATATTTACCCCTCCGCCAGTTCTTGTATTATTGTTAGAGATTTCCGCAGTACCACTCATGTAAAAGGTAGAATTTATTCCAATACTTACTCCGCCGCCGCCCATATCCACGGGTGTATTATTACCGGATATTATTCCGCCGGTCATAATAAATTCTCCGCCAAACCTCAACCACACTCCGCCACCAGCATACGTAGTGGAGGAATTACCGGATATTGATCCGCCGGTCATGTAAAATTTACCATTGTCCTCAACACCTACTCCGCCGCCAACAAGATTTTTATTACTGGAGATAATCGCGTTACCGCTCATGTAAAATGAACCCTCTCTAACACTTACCCCGCCGCCGATGCCTGTCCCGGCTGTATTACCGGATATTGATCCGTCGGTCATGCGAAATGAACCATTACCACAAACACTTACCCCGCCGCCGTTTTCCTCTGCTGTATTACCGGATATTGTTCCACCTTTCATGGTAAAGGTTCCGTCATTCACAGACACACCGCCTCCGTTGTAGGCAGTATTACCGTAAATTTCCCCGCCATTCATGATAAAGGTTCCGCCCACACCCACTCCGCCTCCATCATTAGAATCAGCGCCGGAAATATGATTATTGAAGATTTTTCCTCCTTCCATGACGAACTTTGCCCAAACATTTACCCCGCCTCCCTGATGCCATCCATTTTCACCAACACCGTCAGCATAATTACCGGAGATTTCTCCGCCTTTCATGGTGAAGGTTGACTCTCCGCCAACCGTTACTCCGCCGCCGCCCATAACCGAATGGTTTCCGGTAATAATTCCTCCCAACATAACAAACTCTCCATTATTCCATGTAGTTACCCCACCGCCATTACCATCGCTTTTATTGTTAGAAATAGTTCCCCCGTTCATTAAAAAATATCCGTCGTTATATACAAGTACGGCGGCGCCGCCCCTAACGCTATGGTTATTTGTAATTTTGGATAATGGATTCATTATAAATTTGCAATTACCACCTAAGATAACCAGAGCGCTGTCATTACTATCATTACCTTCCAGAGTAATGTAATTATCCAATGTAAGAGTAACGCCGGAATTCAATGTAAACAGAGTACCGGTACCGCTGCGTTTTATGATTTTCATTTCCGGTTTATCACTTGTCAATGTTATGCTAACCGATTTATCGGAGGGAAGGGGCAGTGAATAATCATAAGAAGCGCTAGTATCACTTGCTTTTACTTCAACGATATAATTTCCTCCATTAACCCCATGGTCTTTAATCCAACTTAATTTTCCCGCAAGCGAATCATCATAACCATCACCCATTATATCTTTGGAAACAGTAGTTTCTTTCCATTTTGCGTAAAGAGTAATACTTTCAATTATTAGTTTTTTTTCAAAATCAAAATATTCTTCCAGGGAATCATACCACCCGACAAACGTAAAAGAATCATGTTTAGATTCAGGAAATGGCGACGGGATCATTTGTTTGTGAAATATTATTTGTTCCGGCACAGCGCTTCCGCCATTAGAGACAAATTTTACCAAGTGCGCCTCATACAAGGCTATCGTCTCGTTATTCAATCCTGAAAATAAAATTACATCTTTTGAGCCTGCCGCATAAACATCGCCGTCAAGATAAGAAACAACTTTTATATTCCAGTTACCCGGCGCTACAGTGGTTTCAAAAGTTGTCCCGCCCGAAGCTGTGAAGTTCAGTGTTTCTTTCTCGCTTGTAAGTACAATCTTATGCTCAAGTTTCTTATGAGTTTCCGTATCTTCCGGATTATATACGGCGCGGTTTGCGCCGCCAAACGAAATAACAATCTTTGCCGAATTGCTTTGCAGTTCGCTTAAACAAGCGGATAAACTTAAAACAATAAAAATTGTTATAAGTATTGATGTTGATAATTTTTTAATGGTCATAATTTCCTCCATATTAGACGATTAGTTACTGTAATAATAAATAGTTACTGTTTTTGGCGAACCGCTTATGTTATAGCCGTCTTTCACGACCGTTACGTTTAAAGTTCCGTTAGAGGTAAAACCGCTGATAGGCAGAGTGTATGTCTTTCCTTCTACGCTGAGAGTTCTGCTTGTTACGCCGTTTACCCCGCTAAGTTTGATGTTACTTGTACTAAGACCGGGGATATTTGCGTCAAAGGTCAGCATCAACTGTGTTGTGGTTTGCGAGGCGGAGCCGTTGGCGGTTACGCTGATAAAATCTACCGGATCAGATACATCTTGAATTTTGGTAATTTCAACATTGGCAAAATACGCTTGTGCGCCTTCAATTTGCTGACCTGAAAGGTATAATAATTTACCGGTAGTTCCGCTAGTGGTAGGAACGACAATTGTATTACTTCCGATTAAACTCTTCCATTTATTTGCATCTAAGGGGGCAGGATCGCTGTGATCGGGGAAACGGTCATCCGGCGGGACGGTTCCGCTTATTACAGGGTAATATGGATCTGAAGAATTTATCTGCCACGCGATTCTGGCTTTTTTCTTCAGATAAACATTCATGGACATTTCAATCTCAATTTTTTTCCCTTCAAAACCGGATAAATCATACTGGATTACAGGATCACCGTAATAATCTATGCCATAAGCGCTATAAGCCGGTTTAATATGCAGTACGTTAGTTTTACCTTCAAAAGCAGGTAAAATTTCCGCAAATGTTTTTTCGGGATCTGAAATTTTAAGAGTTCTACCTGAAATTGTCCATGTATCTATACTGATAGGCTCTTTAGGAATTTGTTCAAGTTCAAATTCATAAAAAGATAAAGTCGCAGGAGTGTTAACATTTCTATTACCAATATCGAAACGCAGATAAGTATTTTTAGGATCACAACTTGCCGCGTTAGTTCTGGGAATAATTACTATTTTACCGGTATATTTGATATATTTTTTTATATTACCAATTATATATGTCCAATTTGTAATCATTTTCCAATTAGAATCTGTATTGTAAAAATAGATGCCTAATGAATTAACATCTATATCAGACATGAATGAATATGTAAAAATATATACCTTATTGTCAGTTAACATTTTGGAAAGATCATATAATTCTTTTTGATCTTCATAATACCATCTGCTCCAATCTTCATTCCCTGGTTCATCCCAATCTGTACCTTCTTTAAATTTCATTGTAAAAATTACATCTTTATCGTCGATGCCAATATCATTGTCGGTGTCTTCATAGCCCGACCAGTGGCTAAAACAGCCGGATAAAGTTATTGCGATAAAAAGCGTTGTAAGAATTGATAATTTAATTGATGAATTTTTATTTAATTTCATAACAGTCAATCTCCTCACAGGCGTTAAATGTGTAATTTATACGCCCGTATTTTTTATACAGTTTTATCACGGTTATTTCGTTTTTGAAAAAACACCAAAAAACGTCCGTATCAGGGGCATAAATGCTTGTAAAACAGCTAAAGCTGTGATATATTAGTCTGTAGGTTACTGTAAAGAGAAAACGGGCGTATAAATTTCTTACAATATTAAGGACAGGCAGTATCCTATAAAAAAGTTAAAAAGTATCACCCACGCTCACAGAATATAATCAATAAATAGCCAAATTTGATAAAAGTGGCAAATAGCCCTGTGTTAAAAACATATAAATAGTCTATAATGTAATAAATGGACAAAACCGAAAATAACAAACTTAGTTTCCCCTACATCAGCCGCGATCTTTCATGGGTGGACTTTAATGAACGCGTAATGAACGAAGGGCTACGCAAGGAAACGCCTCTTCTTGAAAGATTAAGGTTTCTTTCTATTGTATCCTCCAATTTTGACGAGTTTTTTATGGTCAGAGTCGCGGCGTTAAAACGCCTGCAAAAAGCGGAAGCCGGCAGAACGGTTGATCCTTCCGGGGCAACGGCTGATCAACAGTTAAAGGCCATATCCAAAAAAGTTCATTTTATTATGAACAGGCAGTATGAATGTTTACGTAACGAAATATTTCCGGGACTCGCAAAAAACGGTTTGTCCCTTCTACGTCCTGATTCATGGTCTGTTCCGCTGCTTGATTTTTTAAACGCGTTTTTTTTAAATCAAATATATCCCGTATTGACTCCTCTGCGTCTGGAAGATGACAAGCCCATGCCTTTTATCGAAAGCCGCTTGTTAAATGCCGTTTTCCTGCTTGAACCGGAAAATCCAACTCCGCCTCAAGATTTGGAAGGAGTGGCAAGCGACGCGCCGAAAGAGTTAAAAGTAATTATACCTATTCCCGGCGTTTTAGAAAGGCTCATCTGGCTGCCGGAATTTGAAGCGGCGCATAACGGCGGCGGAAAAGAAAAGTTTCAGCTTGCTTTATTGGACGATGTAATTATTACATGGGGCGGTTATCTTTTTCCCGGTTTTCGCGTAAAAGAAAGCATGTTGTTTAAGATCAACAGAGATGCGGATTTTTCAGTTGATGAACAAAGAGACGAAGATTTTGTCGAAGCAATGGTAGAAGTGCTTGAAGGCAGGGGAAGATCGGATTGTATCAGAATGGTTTATTCTCCGGGAAGCGCCAGATTAAAAGAAGAACTTGCGCGGCGTTTTTCTCTGGATAGCGATTATTTGTATGAAATTGACGGGCCGATAAATCCGGTTGATTTTATGGAATTGTCCAATGTGGCAAACCTTGAAGATTTGGCTGAAATGCCCTGGAAGATTCACAAGTCTGTAGATTTTAACGAAGAGACTCCCATCTGGGACAGAATCAGTCAGGGCGATGTGATGCTGCATTTGCCGTATCAGTCTTTTGATCCTGTGGTTCGCTTTTTTCAGGAAGCCGCGACAGACCCACAGGTTATTTCAATCAGAACCGCGCTTTATAGGACGGGCGGCGCCATTCCGGGAATCGGGCTTAATTCAGGTTCCTCGGCTTTTTCCCCGGTTGTACGCGCCTTGGAGCAGGCGGCTTTGAATGGCAAGCACGTAACGGCGGTGGTTGAACTTAAAGCGCGGTTTGACGAGGAGCGGAATATCTCCTGGGCGAACAGGCTTGAAAAAGCGGGCGTTATTGTCGTGTACGGGCTTTCGCGTTTAAAAATTCATTCTAAAATTTCGATGGTTCTGCGCCGCGAGAATGATCGCGTCAAGCGTTATGTGCATCTTTCTACGGGGAACTACAACGACAGAACGGCAAAATATTACGAAGACATCTGTCTTTTTACCTGCCGTGAGGATATTGCCTACGATGCGGGGCTTGTTTTTAACATGCTGACAGGTTACTCAACCGTTCAGACAATGACAAAACTTATAATTGCGCCTAGTGCCCTTAAGCGCCGTTTTTTGGAGCTTATTGACAGGGAAGCAAACAGGGCAAAGCAAAAATATCCCGCCCGAATAATGGCAAAAATGAATTCTCTTACCGATGTGGACGTAATAAAAGCGCTTTACAAAGCGTCTGAGGCGGGCGTAAAAATCTCCTTGTGCGTTCGGGGCATCTGCACTTTAATTCCCGGCATAAAAGGAGTTTCCGAAAATATCCGCGTAATCAGCGTCATCGACCATTATCTTGAACACTCAAGAATTTATTACTTTTCCAACGGCGGCGCGGACGAACTTTACTGCGCCAGCGCCGATTTAATGACGCGAAACCTTGAACACCGCGTAGAAATTTTATTCCCAATACAAGATGAAAAACTCCGCGCGGAGTTGTATAATATACTTAACGATTATTTCCGTGATAACTGTCAGGCTTCCGTATTGGACAACAAAGGCAAATGGACGCAGTTGGCTCCTCCGGCGGGAGAAAAACTTTTCCGCGTTCAGAAAGAAATGCTTTCCCGCGCGGCAAGAGACAGTGAAAATCACGGCTCTGTAAAACTTGAATATACCGTGCGGCGCAGTCCGCCCGCGGATAGAGGATAAAAATTGATGGAGGAAAATTATGGGGTATGGTTTTGATGAGTATTATTTAATTTTAGTCGTTCCAACTCTGCTCTTGTCGATTTGGGCGCAGATTATGGTTAAATCCACTTTTAATAAATATTCAAAAGTGCCTTGCTCAAAGGGAATAACAGGCACCGATGCGGCGGCTCTTTTACTGCGGACAAACAATATCAACGATGTAAAAATTGAACCTGTCGGCGGTTCGCTTACCGATCATTACTCGCCCTCGGATAAAAAATTACGGCTTTCAGAGCCTGTATACGGTCAAACGTCAATTGCCGCGGTAGGAGTCGCAGCGCATGAAACCGGACACGCTATTCAACACGCCACGCACTGGAGTCCTCTTGGCTTAAGAAGTACGCTTGTGCCTGTGGCGAATATTGGCTCAAGATTAGGCCCCTGGCTTGCGGTAGCGGGACTTGCTATTTCTTCCAGCGCGTCTCTTTCCGGTCTTTCCACATTGATATTCAATATTGGAATAATTCTCTTCAGCGGCGCCGTGCTTTTCTATGTTATAACATTGCCTGTAGAATTTAACGCATCACACAGGGCTATTATTATTCTGCGCGCCAACAATGTACTGAGTGAAAATGAATTAAAAGGCGTTAAAAAAGTTTTAACCGCCGCGGCTTTAACCTATGTCGCGTCAGCGCTCACCGCTATTGCCAGCTTGCTGCGCATTATTTTGTTATCGCGCCGCCGCCGGTAAAAGTATTTTATGAAAAATTCTCTTACAGGTTATATAATACTAAAAATCACCTGATATTACAAAAGATACAAATTCCCACAAATAATTGTTAATTTATTATAAATTCTTGGTATTTCAACTTGCCATGTTTTTCTTTTTATAGTACAATATAAAGGTCAGATTTCTACCCATATTTGGGTTTTTTGAAGGTATTATATGTTTATTGAGTATCGATTCATTAATTTAATTTCTGTTCTTGTGTTATTGGTCATCGTAATCGCTCTATTAATTATTTTATTATTAAGACGCGCCAATGAAAAGAAAAAACTTGAAAAACTGGTGCAGGTACGCACTGACGAGTTAAACAAGCGTATGCAGGAATTGGAAACTGAACTTGAAGCCGCTAAAGCTGTAAGCAAATCAAAATCCGCATTCCATGCGAATATGAGCAATGAAATTCGCACTCCCCTGGACAGTATCATAGGGTTTTCCGATTTGGCTCTGGATGATGAAATTTCAAGTAAAACAAAAGATTATCTGACTAATATCCGAGTTAACGCGGACTGGCTGCTGCAAATTACCAATGATATTATGGATATTTCCAAAATTGAATCCGGCGAATTGTCATTGAAAAAAATTCCCTTTGATATGCATGAACTATTCGCAAGCTGCAGAACCTTGGTAATGCCTAAAGCTGTAGATAAAGGCATTTTGCTTCACTTTTATGCCGAACCGAGCGTCGGTAAAAAACCTGTCGGCGATCCTGTAAGACTTCGCCAGATTTTTGTAAACCTGCTTTCAAATGCGGTAAAATTTACAAATACCGGCATGGTAAAACTTGTGTCTGATATTATTCGCATAGATGATAAATCAATTACAATACACTTTGAAATCAAGGACAGCGGCGTCGGCATGACTGCCGAACAGATTGCGGTAATATTTGAACCGTTTTCAAAGATGGAAACAGAAATAGCAAACAAGTACGGAGGCACAGGGCTTAGTTTACCGATAACAAAGAGCATCATAGAAATGATGGGGGGAAAACTCTCCGTAGACAGTACGCCGGGCGTTGGAAGCAGATTTAGCTTTGATCTTACATTTGACACGATAGATGTCTCCATGGAAGAAATGTTCCAAAGCCGTATTTTCCCAAAAGAACTTGAAAGACCGATATTTAACGGTGAAGTTCTTATATGCGAAGACAATTTTATGAAGCAGGAAGTTATACGCGAACACCTTACAAGGGTTGGCCTAAAAACTGTAATTGTAGAGAATGGGTTAATCGGCGTTGAGATGGTTAAAAGCCGTATCAGGAAAGGCGAGAAATTATTCGATTTGATTTTTATGGACATGAACATGCCTGTAATGGACGGGCTTGAGGCTGCTGTTGAAATCATCAAACTTAATGATAAAATTCCCATTGTTGCTTTGACTGCCAATATAATGACTGAAGACATGGATACTTATAAAGCTCATGGTATAGCCGATTGTGTAGGCAAGCCGTTTACATCCCAGGAATTGTGGCGCTGTTTGTTAAAATATCTAACGCCTGTAAAACAATCGGACTTACAGAAAGAAATGATAAAAAAAGAAGATGCCGCGCCTGATATAGAATTTCAAAAGTCGCTGGAAAAATATTTTATTAAAGCAAATATTAATAAATACGAAGAAATCAACAAATTATTGGAAAGCGGCGACATTAAATTGGCTTGTAAGCTGGTGCATACGTTAAAAGGCAATGCCGGACAAATCGGGAAGAACCGTCTGCAATCAGCCGCCGCCAGCGTAGAACATCAGCTTGCAGATGGTATAAACACGGCTTCATCTGAACAGATGGCCACGCTTAAAAGTGAATTAGACGCTGTTATAACTGAATTCTTGCCATTATTAAACGAAGATAATTAGTCCTTAACGGAGGAATATATGGCGGATAGTCAGCCGGTTAATGATGCTGCTGAATTGTATAATAAGGGAAACGCCGCAAGAATGTTAAATAATTTTGCGGAAGCTTTTGATTATTTCCGCAAAGCTGCGGAGCTTGGATACGCTCCGGCTCAGTGTAATCTGGCGTATTGTTATGAAAAAGGCCATGGCGTTCCCCATAATTTTGTCAAAGCGCTTGATTATTATCAGAAATCGGCAAATCAGGGATATGCTCCCGCTATGTGTAATTTAGGCTGGTGTTATGAAAGCGGCAACGGAGTAGAAATGAATTTAGACAAAGCGGTCGCATATTATACCAAGTCGGCGGAACTTGGATATGCGCCCGCTCAAGGTAATATAGGTTTTTGCTATGAAAACGGCAACGGCGTTACAAAAGATTTGGAGCGGGCTATTAGATGGTACAGACAGGCTGCGGCTCAGGGAAATGCTTTTGCCCAGTATAATTTGGGCGTATGTTATGAATTTGGAAAAGGTATTGCCGCGGATTTAACAAAAGCAGTTGAATTATACCGAAAGTCAGCAGAACATGGATACGCTCCCGCTCAGAATTGTCTTGGAATGTGTTATGAGAATGGCAACGGCGTACCTAAAAATCCTCTTGTAGCTTTTGAATGGTATAACTATGCCGCATTTCAGGGGTATTCAGCCGCAAAGAAAAATCTTGATAATCTAAAAAAGAAATAATAAATAAAGAAGTAAATTTATGCTCTTGCCACACCGCTCTTAATTGCGGCTTGAGCCGTCGCGCGCACAACAGCATCCCTTACTCTTGGGTCAAAAGCCGCAGGGATAATGTAATCGCCGCGTAACTCATTTTCACTTACAAGATTGGCAAGCGCATAAGCCGCCGCGATTTTCATCTCATCGTTAATGTCTCTTGCGCGGACATCCAGCGCACCCCGAAAAATGCCCGGAAAAGCGAGGACATTGTTAATCTGATTTGCAAAATCGCTTCGGCCTGTCCCCACCACAGCGGCTCCTGAGGCAATTGCCAAATCCGGCATGATTTCAGGCGTTGGATTGGACATCGGAAATAAAATTGCATTAGGCGCCATTGATTTTACCATCTCCGCAGTTACCATGCCGGGCGCTGAAACGCCGATAAAAACATCGGCTCCCCGCAGTACGTCGGCAAGGCTTCCCTTTTTCATTTGCATATTTGAAATTTCAGCCATTTCCGCCTTTTCGCTGTTAAGGCCGCCTCTGCCTTTGTAAATTGCTCCCTGACGGTCGCACAGTACCACATCGGACAGTCCAAGCGCCAGTAAAAGCCTGATTACGGCAATACCCGCCGCGCCGGCGCCCAAAGTAACAACGCTGATATTTTCAATTTTTCTTCCTGTCAGTTTCAGCGCGTTAAGCAGCGCCGCAAGCACCACTACCGCAGTCCCGTGTTGGTCATCGTGAAAAATGGGAATGTCGCAACGTGCTTTTAATTTTCGTTCTATTTCAAAACATCGCGGGGCGGAAATATCTTCAAGATTGATGCCGCCAAAACTCCCCGCTAGAAGCGCTACCGTTTCTACAATAACGTCAACTTCTTTTGAGCGTATGCACAGCGGGATTGCGTCCACTCCGCCAAAAGCTTTGAACAATACGCATTTTCCTTCCATTACGGGCATTCCGGCTTCAGGGCCAATATCGCCAAGTCCCAGAACGGCAGTACCGTCGGTTATAACGGCGACAGTATTCCAGCGTCCCGTCAGTTCCCAGCTTTTTTCGGGGTTTTTTTGTATTTCAAGACATGGTTGGGCGACGCCGGGAGTGTAGGCAAGCGAAAGATCCTCCCGCGTGGAGACTGGCATCTTATTCACGATTTCCAATTTACCGCGCCACTGGTAATGTTTTTTTAATGATTCTTCGGCATAATTCATAATGGAATCAATATATTAGATAATCACCGTATTAGCAATAAGCCGTTAATAAATTGGGTAATTATAGAATCAATAATTTTTTTATGCTAATATAACAAATAAATAATCAGGAGCGTATTTTGATAATAGGAATTGATATTGGCAGTACCATAACAAAAGCCGTTTCCATAGAAAACGGAAAAATAATTAAGATGATAAAAACAAAGGCAATGGACGCAATAACTGCCGCTACCGGCGCTTTTGGAAAAATAGTTCTTGAAAACAATATTAAAATAAACACTGTCGAAAGAATCGAGATTACCGGAGCCGGAGCGTCAAAAATAAAGGACGACATTTTTGGCATAACCACAGGCAGGGTAAATGAGATTGAAGCTATCGGCAAGGGCGGAATGTTTCTTTCCGGCATGAATAATATAATTATTACAAATATCGGGACAGGAACCGTAATAATCGAAGCCGGCGATAAAGGTATTTTTCATTTTGGCGGCTCAGGCGTCGGAGGCGGAACAATATTGGGATTAGGCAAGAAACTTTTGTCTGTCGCCGAATTCCACGATATTATGGAATTGGCAAAGAACGGAAAATTAAACCAAGTTGATCTTTTATTGGGCGACATCACAGATACGGGATTAAGTTTTTTAAACGGCGAATGTACGGCTTCTAATTTTGGGAAAATGTTGGATACAGCAAATCAGGGGGATATTGCCCTTGCGATAATAAACATGGTGTATCAGGTAATAGGAGTTCTTTCAGTTTTTGCGGCAAGGGCAAAAAATTACAGCCGCGTTATTATTACAGGCAACGGCAGCAAAAACCCGATAGGACGGAAAGTGCTTGCCGATGTTACCTCTATGTACGGAATTGAATTTTTTTATCCTGAATGCGCTGAATATACTACGGCGATTGGCGCGGGATTATCAAACAGGGATGGAAATAAAGAATAATGTTCCCTTGCCTGGTTCCGATTTAAGTTTAACAGAGCCTTTTACTTCTTTTATACGGTCGCGTACAAGGTTTAAACCGATGCCTCTTCCGCCGTGAACAGTTTCTGCTTCCGCGGTGCTAAAGCCGGGCATGAAAATTACTTTCATTAATATGTCAGGATTTTTCGCGTCTTCTTTTTTAATTAAGTTTTTGGCTAACGCTCTTTCAGCTATCTTTTTGTAATCAAGGCCTCTTCCGTCATCGGTAAGTTTTATTTGTATGTTCTTATGATCTTCCGTCATCTTAATGGAGAGCTTCACCATCCCTGTCTCGTTTTTGCCTTTAGCTTTTCTCTCCTCCGGCATTTCTATACCATGCAGGGCGGAGTTGCGGATAAGCTGCATTAGTATTTCTTTCATTATGCGCCTTGGACCTTTGTCTATAGCCTCACCGTCAATGTCAGACGCGATAAATTTAATATGCTTTTCCATGTCTTCGGCGACCCTGGAAGTGGTCTTCGCGAGTGATTCAACAAGCACTTTAATATTTTGTTTTTCACCTGTTCCGCTCTTACTGCCGCTTCCGGCATAATTTTGAAGTTTGCTAAGGATATCCCTGAATCCTTCTTTTTCATTGGATATCTTTTCTATCTCCATAGTCAGATTCAGCATTTCACCGAAAGGTACGGTTCCCTGCATTTCCCGTAATCTCTTTATTCTTGATTCCAGGTTATGTACCTTGTTGCCAAATATATTTAATCCAAGAATTACAGCATTCGATTTAATGGCATGAACAGATTGGTAAATCTTGACAAGCGCGTCATGCGTAGATAAAGCGTCGTTTTTAAGTATTTTGTCAATCTCTTCGAACTCATTTTCCATATCCGCCATAAAGTCGCTAAATACATCCGGTTCAACCTGAATAAGTTCAAAGACAGCCTGCATTTCCTCCTGCCGTCTTGCTTCTTCTTCAGCCAGCCTTTGCTGCAGTTCTACCCTTGTTGTAATATCGTAAACTGTTACAAGAAGGAAAATTTCACCGCGCCCGCGTTCTACCGTGGCAAAGGCAAATTGGAATACTTTTCTGTCTTGTGTCTCTTTATTTACATAGTGAAGTTCGTTTAGCGGATTTATTTCTTCCAGCATTTCCTGGTCATAAGTGCGTTCAAGGATCATATTAAAATAATCCTTTATTGCTCCCAGTTCGCTCTGACTTACAGAATCGGCAATTACATCCGGCAGACTTTTTCCGAAGAGTTTTGTATCTGATAACAATTCTTCCAGGTACCTTGAATAATGATCCTGAATAATAAAATCCTTATCCATAAAGAATAAGCCAATCTTCATGCTGTCTTTCATGGCGGCAATTTCATCACGCTCCGCTAGCTGCGTCATGTCGTATAAATTGATAAGAGTGCCGCCGCCGCCCGGCAAGCTGTGCGAAGCCGCTTTGAAATAACGTTTCTGTCCGTTTAGTGAAAATTCCCAGTCTTCCGCATAGTCGTCTTTTTCTTTTAATAATTTTCCCGCTTGAATTTTCATGCTTTTTCCGGGGAAAAGATCGATAAGAGGACGCCCTTGAACAAGAGTCGGATCGCTTGTATTTCCCAGATCGGATAAAGTCTTGCTTGCATAGACAATTTCATTGCGTTCGTCTATCATCGCAACAAAGTTTTCTGTAGAAGCAAGAAGATCCATAAATGAATTTTGGTGCTGTAGCGCTTTGTTCAGGACGACTGTAGCCGACCTTGTAAGCAACAGCATAATAATACTGCTGAATAAACTGATAACCCACATAACCAATACGGTAAACAGGGGCACATCTCCGCCTATCGGATAACCTCTTAAAAAAAGATATACAGAAAAAACATTTTGAAGGATAATATAAATCAGAGTTCTGTTAAAACTTGAATATATACAGCTGATAGCGGCCAGAAAAATACAGACGAGCATAAAATGGGAATGATACCATTTACTGAGCATCATAAGCGCCGTATAGAATAATAAAAGTATAACAGGAATATTTATTGCCATTTTGAAATGATTTATTGAGTTTCTGATGATTGCGATAACTATCACCAGGGTCAATACCATTACAAGTCCGGCTATACTGTAATTAACCTGTACTTCCTCGGCTATGTAAGTTTCAACAATATAAGCGGCGCTCATAAATAAAACTAACGCAATAGAGGAAAAGTTTGCGATGCCTTTTAATCTATTACTTTCTGTTTTTCTTATTGCCATGGAGTAAGCCTTCCTTAAACAGCCGCAGTTGACGCTAATGGGTATATTAAATTATTTACCGTTACCATTTGCACCGCGTGATTAACAACACTCATTGTGATATTGGTATCCTGAATGTATTCATTATCAAGCTGAATCCACATTTGACCGGAGCTTTGAATTGAAATTTTTTTTCCCTGGACAATAACGCTATTTTTAGGACGTTTCCCGCTGGAATATCTTCTCATGGACGAAAGTGTTTTCATTGGATGCGACGGTTTAATTAACGCTATATCCAAAAGACCGTCGTCAGGCGTTGCCGCCGAAACGCCTGTCATTTTGCCCGCATGATACGGACTATTTGCGACATGGATTAGGCAGTATTGCCCCGAATAATCCGTATCATCAATGTTTATTTTATATTCCCGCGCGGCGACATTTTTATTAAATGCGCCGAATAATGTGTTGAAATAAGATGAAAGTTTTGAGAAAACAATAAAACTGCCTTTGTTCATGTTTGACTTTAGGTCTTTAATTCTTTTTAATACTGCGGAATTCATTCCTATGTAACATGAATTTAAAGCGTAATTAACTCCCCATCTGATTATGTCAGTTTGAACGGCTTCGCCTTTAACAAGAGACGGAATATCCCTAAAAGACTCAATATTGCTTTCACCGAAAATTTTTAAAAAATCATAAAATTCACCGTAAGGGACGGCCGCAAGCTGCATATTCGGAAAATGAGCGACGCCATTCAGACAGTCAAAGAGAATTTCTTCGCCGCCTATCGCATAAATCCTTATAACATCGTCCGTTTTTGCCTTTTCCGCTTCGTCCTGTATTATGGTTATAGCGTTTCTTCTGTAACGTGAAAATTGTATTGAGAAATCAGGAGCTTCTTGTGTTCTGAAAAACTGCCCAATATTGTCCAGAATATTGTCCATCTTCCATTGCTGACTGTAAAAAGCTTTTGGATCGAACACAAAAACGTGTTTCATTATGTTCTCTCCTGATTAAGATGCATAATCAAGTTCAATCGCTACCATTAGGTGAAAAATATCGTTATCAAACGCTTTGTGCGGAATACAAAGAATGCGCGTCTGTTTGCTGGGCCACGCGATTGAATGTTCTTTTCCTCTTATAATTGTAGGAATTGAAATTACAATCTTGTCCCCGTTTGGCACTTTTGGCTTTATGTTTCCGGCAATGATGTTATTTACTTCGCCAATTGCGTCGATTACGTCGGCGTCAAGTTCCGTGTGTTCCACACCAGTCAACAAGTCGGTTAATTTAATCGCCAATTCAGCCTTCATGGAGACTATAACAGCGCCTTTAACCACACCGGAAAGACCTATTACCGCAGAAATATCCCATTCAAAGGCCTTTTCAGGATCCAGAAAATGCGGATGTCTTGGGCTTACGTCAACGCCTACAAATTCTTTAAAAGTGTTGACTGTAACTTCTACGAAAGGTTCTACATAATTTTGTAATTCTACTGTCATTTTTTACATCCTAAATAAACGAAGTTTTGCCAATTTTTGCTTGAACAGTTCAAGCTTAATTGGTTTTGTAATATAATCAGTGGCTCCATGTTTTAACGCTTCTATAACGTTAAACTTGGCGGCCTCACTGGTTACCATAATAATAGGCAAGTCTTTGTATTGATCCATCGCTCTGACTTGTTTTAAGAAATCAATTCCGGATAGTCTCGGCATATTCCAGTCAAGCAGAATCAAATCAACAACCTGCGTTTCCAATAACGCAAGCGCTTCCTCACCATCTTTTGCTTCGATAAAGTTACATGCTGATTCTACCCCTGAGAAAACACCCTTTACCGTATTTCTCATAATTCTGGAGTCATCAACAATCATTATTGTCACACCGGCAGGCATAATACCTCCTTATACTTAATTGGAGATAAGCGACATCCTAAATAGCTTATCATATAGTATCCGCCATTTTAAAAGTAGATACCTATTTTTAAATGATACTATATATTTATCGTAAAAACAATGGCTTTTATGTATTTTTTTTACCATTTTCTTTGTATTTCCATTCTCCATGACACAGTCCAGTTCCATTTTTCAGGAAAATCCGGAGAAGATATCTTAAAACTTAATCTTCCCTGTTTAAAATGGATAGCAGTATTTAAAGAAAAATCCCATTTTTCATCTTTTTCCGGGAAAAAAGTACATCCGGCCTTTGTTTTAAATTGAAAAATCCCTATCGACCATAAAAATTCACAATCTATATCTGCTGTCTCCCATGACCAATCTTTATCCAATACGGGAAAAGGCGATACAGCGCCATTTTCCCCCGCCAACCCTTTAATTGAACCAGAAAAATTGATCCCAAGAGGGTTTTTTATCCCTATTTGCCGCATATTCAACGAAATCCCTAAGTTTCCGGAAAAACTATCGCTAATTTTTAACGAGTTGACCGCATTTCTATCCGCAGACAGGGATATTCGCGTCAGGCGGAGCGTGTTGTTGCGTATTGCCGCGGAAGACGGGAACCGCCAATAAAAACCGGAAGAACTGCGGTTAAAATCCTCGCCAAAAGCCGGTGCCCTCAGTACTGCATTTATTCTGATCAGGGAACTGTTCCTGTCCTTCCACTCAATTTTTGCCGCGCTTCTAAAACCTTCCCCATGATTTACGCCGTCCCTGTATACAAACCCATCCCCTGCGCCGTCCGCTGATAATGAAATTAATAACGGCCTGGATTTATACCCAAAAGGTAAAGACGGCGACCAGGAAATACCCAGATTGGCATAATTATCTTTTCCAACGGCAAAAGTTTCTGACAGGGCAAAATCCGAGCTTACAGAAAAATCCGGGTTTGTAAAAAGTAGCCCCGCGGCAAAGAGACGGAATTCCCGCTGCGGCAAAGGCGGTTTATCCGAGAACCATGCGCTTGGTTTTGTAGGCGGAAGCGTTTTATCCGTGTAAAATGTTTCCAGCAGTAAATTATTGGTTTTCATAAAGGTCAAATCCAATCCTCCAGAAACCGCAGGTGTAAACTCGTCAATTTCCGACTGTGCGCTGATAAAAGTTCTTAAATTAACATCGGGAAAGATTTTTAATAACGGACTAGACAGATACAGATACACCTCGTCTTCTTTTGTAGAAGAAGCCGCAGTTTTTAAATCCGCAATAATAGGCTTATGGTTCTCGGCATAAGGCGGAGAACGGATCCACGGGTTACGGATTCTTGCGGGAAGTCCCCACTCGTCAAGCGTCCCATAAAGCAGCCTTGATCCTGTAAGCTTGTGATACAATCCGCCTGTATAATTGGTGACCCATTTATCGGGATCTCCCCAGGGCGGCTCCAGTGAAAAGTTCAATGGACGCTTATCCAGAACTTGACCGCGCAATGTCAGACTAGGCGGAAGAAAGTGCAACTTAACTTCCCCCCGATTACCAAGAGTCCCTGACAAAGCCGGTTCGTCCTGGAACATAAAAGGTTTTTCTTCCCAAGAGCCGCTCCAAAGAAGACTCCAGTTAAGAACCGGCGCGGATTCCGCCGCGAGAACAACTGCGCCGCACAAAAGAACGGCAGCAAAAACAGATAAATTTTTCATACTTATATATGGCGTGGACTTGCTGTTTTGCTTGACCGTTTTTAAAAATATTTTGAAAAAAATAGCGATACGATCAATGTTTTTACTTTTTATCTTGTAAAAAACAGAGTAATACATTAAGTTATTAGTAGGAGATAAACATGGGTGAAACTCGCGTTGACATTACGCTAAAAAATGTTAGTGATGAAACTCGTTTTAAAGATGGCCTTATTTCTGAAAAGAATATTCGTTCGGTTGAAGTAAGAGCCTTAGTTGATACCGGAGCTGTTTCTATTGTTATAAATGAAGATATATGTCAAAAATTAGGACTGCAGATTGATGGAATGCGCATTGCCACTCTAGCAGGTGGCGGTAAAGTAAATTGTAAAATTACAGAAGGGGTAAGAATATGCTGGAAAGATCGCAATGCTATTTGTCAAGCTGTAGTTTTACCTGAAGGCGAGACGCTTCTTGGCGTTATTCCTCTTGAGTTTATGGACTTAATTGTAGACCCTATTGCTGAACAACTGGTAGGCGCCCACGGCGACAGAATTGTCAGTAGGATAATGTAAAGAGAGATTCGGAAAAATTCTACCACGAACCACACGAACCAACACGAACCTAGAGAGCGGCGAGATTTACTACAGATATGCGCGTAATAGATAACTGAAGGGATCAGAGGTTGTTGTCTGAAGGCTCAGCATGGAACTTTACGATAAGATAGCAGACAAGAACCTCTAAATCTTACGCTCCCGTCTTACTCGTTTATCAGTGGTAAGCTCAAATCTTTCTTGGTTCGTGGTGTTCGTGTGGTTCGTGGTAAAATTCTTTCGGTATTATGCCTCTTTATTCAATTCCCCGCGTTCTTGTAGATCAGAGAGTATTTGTCCATAAAATTTGCTGTCAATTTTATACTTCATGCGGTAGATCAGATAACTTCCTAAAAAACAGAAAAGCGGGAATATCAGCATGGCTATCTTCATCATTAAAAGGCCTTGGGGCGTAACTTCGGCGGCTGAGTTGGCGTCTTTAATTCCTGAGATAATTATTACTACGGAAACAATTCCGCTGCCTACCGCGCCGCCTAATTTGTTGATCAATGGCTGGATAGAGAAAGTGATGCTGTCGTTGCGTTTGCCGAGTTTCCAGTGTCCGTAGTCAACGGAGTCGGCGAGGAACATTACCATTAAAAGCTGGATAAATGACTGTCCAAAGAAAATTAATACGCCGGCAATGCCTATGAATAACATTGTTGAAACAGGAGCGAAGAAAAAGAGCAGATAACCTATCGTCATCGAAATAATTGCGCCGGTATAGAGAGTTTTACGGTCGAACTTTTTGCTGAAAAATTGGAAAGTCGCTAAGGCTGATAATTGCGATACGCCTAAAATCGCGGAGAAGATTGAAAACATTCCTTCGTTGCCGTAAGCGTATTTAAAAAAATACAGTCCAAAACTGGTAGTTGTCATATAACCAATCATGAACAGCGAAAGAGCGATCATTGTAAAAAACAACTGGTCGTTTTTAACAATAATGTTCACTAATTCACGTAACGGCGTATTTTGTTTTTTATCGGCGACAATCCCGGTCTCCTTTACGCCGAATATAGTAACGCACATTCCCATAGACATAAAAACTGACACGCAAATGGCGAAAATAAAATAGCCGTTTTGCAGGGAACCGAATTTATCTCCAAGTAATTTTGTCAGCGGCACAATGGCGACGACTACAAAAAACAAACCGATATTCGCGAAAATACGGGCAAGCGCCCCAATTTTTTCCCGTTCTTTTTGATCAACGCTTAAACTTGGAAGCATTGACCAATACGAAATATCGTGGATTGTGTAGCAGATCCCCCACATAAAGTAGAAAATTGCAAAAGCAATAATGTATGCCCTGTCCTGAAGGCCAAGGTCGGTAAAGAGCAGAATGGTAAATATCGGGGAAGTTATCGCGCCTATCGTAATCCACATTTTAAATTTGCCCCATCGCGTATGCGTATTATCTACGATAAGCCCCATAAAAGGATCGTTAAAAGCGTCAAAAATACGGGCGGCAAGAATAATTCCGGCTACCCACCACATTGTACTTGTAGGCAGATTGATTACATCAGTAAGATAGAACATAAGGAACATACTGACTATGCCGTAAACCATGTCCCTGCCGATTGTCCCGAAACCGAAAGTTATCCGGTTGCGTATATTATTTTTTTCCATGATAATAGATTATATAATAAAAATATAATTTTGAAAATAGGATAATTTATGTGGTGGAAAGAAAGAATTGTTTATCAAATTTACCCTCGCAGTTTCCAGGATTCATCGGGTACGCAGTTTCCAAACGACGGAATTGGCGATATTCCGGGAATAATTTCAAGGCTGGACGAAATCAAAGACCTGGGCGCGGGCATCATCTGGCTTTCGCCTGTGTATAAATCCCCCGATGCCGATAACGGGTATGACATCAGCGATTATTACGATATAAACCCCAAATTCGGAACAATGGCAGACATGGAAAAACTTTTCGCAGAAGCAAAAAAAAGGGACATAAAAATTATTATGGACCTTGTTATTAACCATACTTCCGATGAGCATGAGTGGTTCCAAAAGAGCCGTGACATTCAAAGCCCCTACCGCGATTATTACATTTGGCGTCCTGGTAAAAAAACAGGAAAGCAAGGCCGCACTCTTCCGCCAAACAACTGGACAGGTTTTTTTATGGGAAGCGCATGGGAGTACGATGAAAAAAGTTCCGAATATTATCTTCATCTTTTTGACAAGAAACAGCCCGATTTAAATTACAAAAATCCAAAGGTATTGGAAGAAGTAAAAAACATTCTTCGTTTTTGGTTGGACAAAGGAGCCGCGGGATTCCGCTGCGATGTAATCAATATAATTTACAAAACAAGCCTTGACGACGGAAAAAAAAGCGTGGCAATTCAGGGCTTGGAGCATTACAAGTCGCAGGAAGGCAGCCATGCAGTACTGCGCGAATTCAGACGCGAGATATTGGATAAGTACGATTGCTTTACTGTAGGCGAAACTGTTTTTGTTGATTTGCCGGACGCGAAATTGTTATGCGATGAAAGCCGAAAAGAGCTGAATATGCTTTTCTTTTTTGATCATCTGGAAGTTGACCGCCGAATCGCGAGGTATATACCGAAAAAATTCCGCGCCCGTAAATTAATGGAAGTAATGTCAAAATGGCAGCGGGGACTTGATTGGTGCGCCCTGTATCTTGAAAACCACGATCAAACACGCACAGTCTCTCATTTTGGCGCTATGAAAAAATGCCGCATAACTAATGATGGCGATTTTAAGAAATCAGGAGAGTACTGGCGGCGAAGCGCGAAGATGCTCGCCCTTTTTGAACTGACCTTGCGCGGCACTCCGTTCATTTATCAAGGGCAAGAAATAGGCATGACCAATTTTGATTTTAAGAGCATAGACGAACTCAACGACGTGGAAAGCCGCGGCATGGACAAATTGATGAAAAAAGTTTTCATCCCCAAATGGCTGCGCTGGAAATGGATTAAAGCAAGCTCCAGGGACAACAACCGCACACCCATGCAATGGGATAACAGTGACAATGCCGGTTTCAGCAAAGGAAAACCGTGGCTTGGGATAAATAGAAATTACAAGTATATTAACTACGCCTCGCAAAAAAATGATCCCAACTCAATATTGGCTTTTTACAAAAAACTAATCGCCCTGCGCAAACAAATCAAATGCCTCATTTACGGAGACTTTTATCCCATTTACGCCAATGATCGCATAATGATCTATCAGCGCAAACTTAATGATGAAGTTTACACAGCAGCGCTTAATTTTTCTTTTAATAAAGTCAAGCCGCCTAAAAAGTTCGCAAGTCTTTTATTGGGAACGCAGATTGTTTCCGCGTCAAGTGAAAAGTGCGAAGGGGTACTACTGCCTTGGGATGGGGTACTAATTAAGAATTAACCACGAACCACACGAACCAGCACGAACCAAGAGGGATTTGAGCTTACTACTGATAAGTGGGTAAGACGAGAGCCTAAGATTTAGAGGTTCTTGTCCGCTATCTTATCGTGAAGCTCCATACCAAGCTTTCAGACAACAACCCCTGATCCCTTTAATTTTCTACTACACGTATATCTGTAGTAAATCTCTCCGCTCTCTAGGTTCGCTCCTTGTTCGTTTGGTTCGTGTGGTTCGTGGTAAAATTCAAACGTATCAGCTCTCCTCTTTTGCCTGTTTTGAGTTCATCAGTTTTAAAATGATGATCAGTACCACGCCTACTGCCGCTAATACGCCGAGCGCGATAAATTGTAATTGTTGACCATTGATCTTTTTGATAACGATTGGGAACAACAGCGCAGAGAGCATAAAGCCCACCATGACCGCGCCGTAGTTAGAACCGATATTTTTTATGCCGAAGTTTCCGGAAGTAAGAACAGGATACAGTCCCGAATAGCCGCCGTAACAGAAAGCGACTACAGCAATGATCACTATCAGTAAAAATCCGGTTGCAAAACAAAGCCCGAATGCGCCCAGCGCGGTTGCGGCAAGGATGATAATGTCCGCCATTTCGCGCCCGATTTTATCGGACATAAGCGGCGCGCCAAGTCTGCCCAGCGCGTTGGCAATACCCGTAAACATAACAAGTCCGGTTGCGAAAGACTCAAGCCCTCTGTTCAACGCCAATTCCTTAAGGCTTGGGAGGATAATGAAGAATACCGAAGTACCGAACATCAGGGACAAGGCGATTAAATAGAAACGCACTGTTTTGAGCATTTCCAAGGTTGTGTACTGTTTTCCTTTTAAAACAGGCGCGGCGACGTTTGGAACCTGTTCGGGCGATTTAATAAAATTGAACAACAGCAATACAGCCACCGCAAACCCTGCGGCTAAAATTAGAAATGTAGACTTCACATCAAACTTATTGATTAATGTTGTAACCAGCGGCGCGAAGATAACTGTAGAAATTCCAAACGCGCAAACGCTTATGCCTGTGGCAAGGCCGCGGTTTTGCGGAAACCACTTTTGTGCGCAGGAAATGTTTGCGTTATAACCCGCGCCTACGCCGAAGCCGCCGATGATGCCGTAGAAAAGATAGATAAGAAAGACAGGCGCTTTTCCGTCCGCGGGGATTAACGCGGTTACCAGCATACCCACTGCGACCATCAGCCCGCCAATCAAGGTTATGAGCTTTACGCCGATTTTCATCTGCAGCTTTCCCCCCGCTAATATGCCTATAACAAAAAAGCAGAGCATAAAAGAGGACGTAAGCTTTACACTGTCAACAGACCACTCGTAAAATTTACTGACCGGACCTACAAATACACTCCATACATAAATTATTCCCAAGAATAGCTGTAAAATACTTCCCATTATGAGAACCTTCAAACCCTGTTTGTTTTCTGTGATTGACGACATAATTTTCTCCTTGTCTTATGATTTAATATTAGTATACAGGAATGTGGCGGAAATTGCTATGGGGATCAACTATTATACATAACAAAAATTATTCCAAAAGGCGTATATGTGTAAATTATTTATTTCACCTATAATCAATAATCTCTTGCTCTACACCCAAACCTGTTTCCTCAATACGCCGCAACAGTCCGGCTAGTTCTGGGCTGCCCCTTGTTTCTTCCCGGATTTTTTCTATTTGGCGGAGCATTGGTTTTGTGAGAGGTCGCGCCCATTCCTTGTATTGGTCAAAAGTTGCGGCGTCCATTCGCAGGGGGGTTACAGGCCTTCCGGCCAATTCCTGAATGTTCTGCAAAATGAGAACCCCGTCGGGATCTAAATCTCCGGCGTGGTAAAAGGTAAAATTTGACATGGCTAATTTTTTTATCATTGCGGCAGTGGCGCAGTTGGAGTAACCGCCAACATACAGAAAACAATCAAACATGGAAAGCAATTCGCTTGTGCCGCGTCTTTGCGGACGTGCCAGCGCATAAAAAGTTTCCTTGTTTTCAATAGTCAGCGCATAAGGTTTATCTTTCCCGCTCATATACCCTATACCATCAATCTTTTCCACCGTTTCAAGCGGGAACCCCATTATAAAAGCATTATAGTTGAAAAAAGACGAATCTTTGTTTATTTCAATGTAATCTTTTTTGAATGTGAAAAATATTTTTCCCGCAATCATGGTTTCAGGATAAGAGCGTTCCAGAAAAGTAAGATCGGGAATGGAAATAGTTTTTTGTGCGCGGGATAAAAGAGGGCTGCAAAGAGCTAGAATGTCCTCCAGCCGTTTTGAATCACTATAAAGCAAAATTGACAGTGCGCGGGTAGTTACTTTTTCCCGTTGTGCGGGACCCGAACAGAATTCCAGAAGGCTGATAAAATCTTCCATGGCGTGTTGATCGATCCCCTGTCCTATTTCACGGGAACCAAAATGCAGGGATAAATATTCAAGAAAAGAGATTATTTTCATTGCCTGAACAAGGTCCCTGCCCGGCGGTGCGTACTTTAAAATTGACGGATTTAACACCGCATTTTTGAAGAATTGAACTTTTTCACCTAACATATCCCTGATTTTTTCCGCTTCTGTTTTTGGATACGGTCTGCCGAGTTCCTCAAAAAGTTTTTCAAAGTTTTCACAGCTTAAAGTTTTTAAACGCTCGCCCTTGCCCCGCTTTTCCCAGTTAAGATTTATTATTCCTTTCCGTTGAAGGGACTCCGCGGCTTCCAGATAAGATTCTTTTTCATCGGGATGGCTCGCGTCAAAGTTGGGGAAAAGCAAAGAGGAACGTACGCGCAGGACGCTTCGGTTCTCTCCTGTTTCCGAAGCGGAATCAAAATAATGACTGATAAACTCTTCGATTATCTTTCTTTCCCAATCCGTCATTTTTCTAACAACACTCCCTTATCCCTCTTTTTAGTGTTCTTTTCTTCCTTAGTGTTCTTTGTGTGAAATTCTTTTCTTCATATATCTACGTCAATATCACTCGAATCAATAGCGTCAATGTGGCAGTCTCTTACTTTTACCGCATTGCCAAAACGGCTTATCACATTGATCCTGTCCATGTAAGGGGCGATGGCTTCAATTTTTTCAGGTGGAACCGAAGTGATGATTTGCAGATTCAGCGTTTTGTAAAATTCAAGTATTTTGCCGATCCGCTCATCGTCCATTTTGTTAAAAGCTTCATCAAAAATTACAAGACGCACTTTACTTTCGGGACTCGCCTTGTAAAAACGGTAGAAGCTTGCGGCAATAGCGACATAGTACGGGGTTTGTGACTCACCACCGGATTTTTCTTTGAGTACTCTGGAGAGTGAAAGAATTACCGGATTGCCGGCTTCGTCAAGATTATCGGTCTCTTTGATTCTGATGTCATAGTGAAAGTAAGTGCGATAATCACAAATTGCTTTAAGTTCTTTTGAATCCAACGGAGAATTTAAAATGCGGTTAAAAAGTTCCTCCGCCGCTTTTCGCTCCGCAGGATCGAGAAGCTGGGAAAAAAGCCCTTCGTCTGCGGTGGGTATCTTTGCCGCCTGTCTGATAACTTCAATATGCCCCTTATGATCGTTTCGTTCTTCAAGATGAAACCAGTATTGATCCCTGCCAAAATGGAGGGTGCGCAGAATATCATTAATCTCACTAAAACTTTCTCTTGCTTCTTCGATATGCTCGTTAAGGCGGGAAATAAAATGTTCTTTGAATTCTTTTTCCGCGTCCTGATATGCCTTCGCGATTTTTTCGCGGTACTGGGGCAGTTCCGACGTTTCAAGCCGTTTCAACAGAGTTTCCGCTTCGGCATTTTCCGAAGGTTCCATGCCCAAAAGATAATGAAACTCTTGATCATAATCACGAACAAATTTTTCATACTCTTTCTTACATATTTCAGTACGGGTCTTGAATCTTTTTAATGTCGATTCATAAGTATTGGTAAGGTCAGCGATACTGTTCTTTGATAGTTTATCTTGCGCATATTCTTCACATTCACCTAACATAAGTGGATGTTCATTGCCAAAATTTTTGATCGCATCTTCTTTTTCTTCCTGAGATTGTGTAAATTGATCAAGGTCTTCACGGCAGTTGGATAATTTTGTGTTCAGTCCGCCCCATGTTTTTTGTAAACGGTCATTATCTTCTTTTAACAGATTAAGTTGTTGTTCCAATTCGCCGCGTTTGTTTTCCAATTCTTTGAATGACTGCGTATCTATTGTGGCAAGTTCTTTTTCCGCTGCGGCAAACTGTCCTGCAAGAGATTCTGCGTCTGCAATGGAAGGGAAAAGATATTTTAGTTCCTGTAAAGATCGAATAACACGGTTACAACAATCCTCGCGGTTCCGCGCTTCCCGTTCTTCCCTTTCAGCAACGGTCAATTCCTTTTCAACTCGCTCTGCTTCGCCAGACAGGAATTTCTTGCGTTCCTCCAGCGCGGTTCTCCCCAAATAATGACGACTGTAAACTTCCTCTCTGATCCGTGAAGCGGTATGATTCGTATAGGTCATACATTCTTTGGTAATAACGGAATCATAAGTTTTAAGACTTGCAAGATCAGAGCGCATAACTTTTCCCAAAGTGTAGTTAATGTAAATATGCGCATAACCTTCGGCTTTGACTATCTCCGCGAGGGAACCAAGTTTTGCTTTTGCGTCCCGCATCTTTTCGATATTGGGAATAAAAGCGCCTGCTACAGAACGGGGAAGACGGTCATATATCTCAATGGCTTTTTGAAAATTTTCGGGAGCGACTAAAATGGCAAAGCGCCTTGTGTTGAGCCAGCCTTCAACAGCGTCAACCCATGCAGGTTCGGTAATCTCCGCCGCTTCCGCCAGAAAGAAAGCTTCAATGCCAGCCTTTTCCAGCGCTGACCTAAGTTCTCGCGGAGAGTCGGGATAACGGAGTATGCCGCGATTAAGTTCCGCAAGTTCAGAGCGGATGTCGCGTAACAAATTTAGCGCTTCATCTTTTTTTCGTTCGGCAATGTACCTTTCGTTTTGGTATTTCTTCGCTTCTTCGGCAAGGGTGGAGTCTTCCCCGTCAAAGTTTTCTGTCAATGTGCGATTTAAAAGTACTTCGCACTGGGATTTTAAGTTCCGGTATTTTTCCGCTTGTTCTGTTTGCTTGGCAAGGTCGAGTTTTATTCGTTCAATACGCGCCCTAATTTCTTCGTAGAGCCGATGTGCGTCATTGGTGGCAAGACTTTGATCCAAAGCCCTCAGTTCCTGTTCCGCGTCCAACCGTTTTTGATTAAGCGCGGCAATTTCGCGGTTAGTAAAATCCAGTTTGTTCTGCGTTTCCACAAGCAGATGCGCGGCATTGTCTTTCTTTTGTTTTTCATTTTCATGTTCAATGCTGAGTTTTAAATATTCCTGTTTGATGATAAGCCCGTCGT
>Ga0268262_10000419_pt1 | contig 56590 bp, 45 predicted proteins | sample TergutNc150P3_FD_190354 | JGI IMG/M metagenome (GOLD analysis project Ga0268262, IMG submission 190354) | Nasutitermes corniger P3 segment gut microbial community from laboratory colony in Florida, USA - Nc150 P3 (SPAdes) (version 2) | ecosystem: Host-associated > Arthropoda: Insects >... | reverse complement strand
CCCTAAAGACAGACGGCAGTCTCTGGGCTTGGGGAATAAATCAATACGGTCAGCTCGGCGATGGGACAACCGCAAATAAAAACTCCCCCGTCCAGGTGGGCACGGCTAAGGACTGGATGTCTGTATCGGCAGGCCTTTCCCACACTATTGCCCTAAAGACAGACGGCAGTCTCTGGGCTTGGGGATGGAATAATAACGGTCAGCTCGGAGATGGGACAACTGCAGATAAAAACTCCCCTGTCCAGGTGGGCACGGCTAAGGACTGGAAGGCCGTATCTGCAGGTGAATCCCACACTCTTGCCCTAAAGACAGACGGCACTCTCTGGGCTTGGGGATGGAATGGAAGCGGTTATCTCGGCGATGGGACAACTGCAGATAAAAACTCCCCCGTCCAGGTGGGCACGGAAAAGGACTGGATGTCTGTATCGGCGGCCTATTACCACACTCTTGCCCTAAAGACAGACGGCACTCTCTGGGCTTGGGGATGGAATAAAAACGGTCAGCTCGGCGATGGGACAACTGCAGATAAAAACTCCCCCGTCCAGGTGGGTACGGAAAGGGACTGGATGTCTGTATCGGCGGCCTATTACCACACTCTTGCCCTAAAGACAGACGGCAGTCTCTGGGCTTGGGGAAGAAATAATTACGGTCAGCTAGGCGATGGGACAACTGTAAATAAAAACTCCCCCGTACAGGTGAAGTAAAATTTAGAATTAATGGTCAACATGCCCGAAAAACATATAGCAACCTGCTTTTCAGGCTCTGTTGGCCATATTTCTCGCATACAGGCCAACCCAAAATCCAAAAACGCGGCATGTGCTATTGCAGTTCAACGCAAGCTCTACCCAACAAAAACAACTGAAACGTCAGTTTTGCAAGTCCAACGGAGTTGGCAGACTGCGCCTGGCCGGAGCAGGCTCTGGCGTAAACTGCTGTCATCAAACAAGTTGCGAAATCAAGCCAGATACGGCGGAAGGTCGGGAGCAGATGTACCGCAGAGTTTTGCAAGAAGCTCCTATAGCAGTTCAATTATGAATAATCGAACTGCTGTAATGATCTCTAGCCACTGACCCCTATCTGCAATATTCTTAACTAATGTTCAGGGATTTGCGTACACGGATTTCCGAGGGGAGGCGGGTGCTGGCTTGGGGTATCCTTGGCGGGCTTGTGCTCTTTGGCGCTATTTTTCTCTCATTTTCAAGCATTGAAGAAGTTGGCGGATGGGGCAACCTGATAGCTTGGACAATAGGGCCATTTCTCTGCATTTTCCTGGTGTCTTTTCTATTGCTGGATCCGCTGTTGCGCCAGCGGGCGACAGAGACGCCCGGCTTTGCGCGGGACATCATAGTTTTTGTTCTATACTTGCTGGCGGCTGGGCTGGTGCTAAGGAAAGTGGCCGGCGTCAGTCCGGGCACCATACTGGGTACCGGCGCAATAGCCGCAGCGATATTGGGCCTCTCGCTACAGCAGACGCTGGGCAACCTATTCGCGGGTCTCAGCTTGCACATGTCGCCGACTTTCCAGGTGGGCGACTGGATAGAAATTGGCGGCAACATTAGGATAACCTATATAGGGCAGGTGGAGGCCCTTACTTGGCGATGTGTGCATCTGCGAAACGAAAATGGCGACACCGAAATAATTCCAAACCTTGTCATCGCCCAGGCTGTGGTGACAAACCTATACGTGCCATCAGACTTTCATCGCCGCACGGGGCGCATCATCATAGAGCCAGGCCCAAATACTCATCAGGCTATTAGCATTTTGACCATTGCGCTGGCTGGCATCCCCCACATGCCCTCGCACCCGCCGGAGGTCGTTGTCTCTGGTGTTGAAAATGGCGGTGCGATATTAGAGATGCGATGGTGGACATTGGGTTTCAGAAGCGGCAAGGTGGCGCAGTTCCAAGCATTCAGGCTGGCGACCACATGCCTGCCACGCGAGGGATTTGGACTGACGGGTTCTCATGGTTCCACCACGACCTACTCCAAGCCCAGCCCGCTTGATACAGACAAAATTCAAGACCTGCTTACAAAAATGGAACTGCCAGTGCAGTTTGCCGATAGTCTGGGGGGCCTGATAAGCATACGTCATGCCGCGCCCGGCGAAGGGATCATAAGGGGCGGCGACGCGGGCGAAAGCCTTTTTTGGGTATTAAAAGGGACTCTTTCCATAGTCCAGGCAGAGTCCAGGACTCAGCCATATAGCGGCATTTATTGGCACACTACATCGGAACTCAAGGTTGGCGATTGGTTTGGCGAGGCCAGCCTGCTGACCGGCGCCCCGCGCAGGGCGACTGTCGTTGCGGTCACGCCATGCGAACTTGCTGAGATACCCAAAGAGGCGTTTGAGTCCGTACTCCGCGCCGACCCCAATTTTGTAGAACACTTGGTGGGGGTCATGGAGAGGCGCAACCATCAACTTAACACAGATAAGCAAAGTTCCCTGCCACCCAAGGAACAATGGCGCAACGCCATAAAGGCCTGGTTTGGGCTGGGATAATTCCGAAAATGATTCTTTTTTGCTTTCAATAGGACGTAAGGCTACTTGTCGTCCTGCATTGAAAACCTATATTTGAGCGATACCTGGTACCAGCAATAAATGCTCAAGCCGGTACCGGATGGATTATAGGTAGTTGCTTGTATGGCAGATACGTCAAGTCCAAAATTCTTGGTAAAGTTGTATCCAACTCCAGCAGACAAACAAAAGCCATCCCCGCTTATAGATTGACCCCAACCATCGCTGTCTGGTTTGACCGATGTATATCCGTAACCAGTGCCTAAAGATATATAAAGTCCTTTGTAATGAGATACAAATCTATAAATGTAATCCAGCATTGCGAGTCTAGAATTAGCGCTCCCATCATATTCTTTTATTGCTACTCCTGGATCATGGGGATGATCGTAATACTTTTTATCGCTAAATTTGGCATATTCAAGCGTTGCGCGGAGGCCATGTTTTTTCTTTAATACCCACTCCCAAGATAAAGAGGCGGCGAATCCTGTGCCAGACCTGTCGTCAAGACCACCCTGTGGATCCACCACAGAAATCCCTATGCTCGTCATGCTTTCATTAGGCGGGTCTTCGTCGGCACTCATCGGGGTTGCGGCAATCAACGCCGCAAAAAGACCAGTGCAAATTCGGTTGGTTGAAAATATTTGAGAGTGCATGGTACCCCCGAATTGTTAATGGAAACATCAGACGCAAATCGGAACTTGGAACTGGTATCAAGCGGTTTATTGCGCATGGCCGCGTATTCCTGTTAAAGAAAGGGAACTACTTACTTCACTATTGTAGGCAGTAGCGATTGCTGTTTCTGCTCTTGGTTTGCAAGAAATGGACATGAATTTTCAGATTTTCAGAAAAAATTGCAAGATCGGGTTGGAAATGAGATTAGCAATAGTCAAGTAAGTAATTCCCTAAAGAAAAGAGCCAAATATAGATTACTGAGTATAACAAAATCATACCAATTTGCGTTCAATCCCTATTTGAATGCGACTTGGCATCAAAGTCAGGTTATTTCGATATATACCTCAATGCGTTTCAGAACGCAGCTTGACACAAAAATCTGTTATCCAGTTAGCCAGGCTCTCAGCATTGATCACACTCTGTTCCGCTATCCATATTGGAAGTCCGCTCGCAGTTAAGTGTGCGGGCGTGAGCTTTACGGCGTCTTTTTCTGTGCATACAAGTCCCACCGCGCCCGAATTTGCTGCTTGGGAGGCGATTTTGGCTATTTGGGAGGGCGTGAGGCTCTGATGGTCTCTGAAAGATTGTGCGCCAACCCAGGTAAATCCCGCAACTAGAAGATCCGCATAAAATGCTTGCGGATGGCCAAGCGCGCAAAACGCGAATAATTGTCCTGGTTTGGTGGGCGTAGTTATGCGCTCGCCTGTGGCCGCGTTGCGCAACGCGCTGATTTGAAAATCAACATAGAAGATTGGGCCGCCGGAACCATAATGTGACCACCATGCTTCGATTTCATCACTTTGCGCGCGGCTGCCGCGCGTGACAACCAGGGCGTGCGCGCGCTTTGCGCTTGTCATTGGTTCGCGGAGATCGCCCAGCGGCAATAGTTTTCCATTGCCCCACTTGCGGACGCCATCAAGCAGCAGCAGGTCAATGTCACGATGAAGCGCTCTGTGCTGAAAGCCATCGTCCATGATTAACAGTTTTAGTGCTTGGCAGCTTGATATGGCGCGCAGTGCGGCGGCGGCTCGGCGGCGGCCAACGATGATTCTGTTTGGGCCCAGCCTTCGGGCAATCATAACCGGTTCGTCGCCAACTTCATGCGGGCTTGATTCTGGAGTGACATACATGGGGTCAACAGACCTGCGTCCGCCGTATCCACGTGAAATGATCATGTTTGGATAGCCCGTTTCGTTCAACGCCTGAGCCAAATACATTGTAAGCGGCGTCTTGCCGGTGCCGCCAACACTCAGGTTACCTATTGACAGGACGGGAAGGGAAACGCGCTCTGCTCTACGCGGGTTATCGTCAAAAGCCCGGTTCCTCGCGCGTACCACGTACCCATAAAGCGGCGTCAGGGGAGCGGTGAGCCATCGAAATAGTGACATTGCAGGTTTACCCACGCAAAGGCGACTTGACATTTTTAACAAACCGCGCTGTAAACGCTATCAGTTCTATACGCTCTATGTTCAAGCCTTCGCGGCTTTAACGGCTTTGGTCAGCTCCGGCACAACTTCAAACAGGTCGCCGACAATGCCGTAATCTGCAAGTTTGAAAATCGGCGCTTCGGGGTCTTTGTTGATGGCGACAATGAACTTGGAGCCTGAAATACCGGCAACGTGCTGAATGGCACCCGAAATACCGCAAGCGATGTAAAGCGTGGGGGAAACCACTTTACCTGTCTGGCCAACCTGGGCGCTGTGGGGAATATCCCATCCGGCGTCAACAGCGGCTCGGCTCGCGCCGACAACGCCGCCCATAGTTTCAGCCAGTTCTTCAAGAAGTTTAAAACTCGTTCCGTCTTTCATGCCACGTCCGCCTGAGACGATGACGTCCGCTTCGGTGAGATCTAATTTTCCACTGCCCTTGGCAATGATTTCTTTGACTATAGACTTAAAATTTCCGCTGGGGGCGGGAAGTGTTTCCGGTGTTACGGTCCTGGGCGCGCTCGCTAACGCAAAGACATTTGGGCGAGTCGTAGCGATTTGAATATCAGTATTGAAATCAATCGTGGCGTTGGTTTTACCGGCGTACATTGGGCGAATCGCCTGCAATCGTCCATTTTTAACGCAAAGGGCGGTTACATCGGCGGCCAGTCCCGCGCCAAGATGCGTGGCGACTCTTGGGGCCGCGTCTCTGCCAATGGAGGTTGCGCTCAGTAAAAGGATTTTGGCATTTTTGGCTTTGATTGCCTCGGCAATGGCACTGGCGAACAGATCGCTGGAATAGGCGGCCAGGGCAGGTGATTCAATCTTGATTATTGTGTCTGCGCCATAATTGGCGGCGTTTTCAGTGCCGATGAGGCTGTTGCCCACAAACAACGCCGCTACAGGCTCATCACCAGCCAGCCTGCGGGCCTCGGAAAGAACTTCCAAACTGGGCTTGCGGATTGAGCCATCTTTGATTTCACAAAAAACCAGAATCATTGTTATGTCCTATGAAGAGTCTTTGGTATTGCCGATCAGATGCTCAGATAACCTTGGCTTCATCACGAAGCAGGGCCGCAAGAGCGGTGGCCTGTGCTACGGGATCACCCTCCAGGCGCTTGCCTTCAGCGCGCGGGGCTGGCAGGGCAAGCGCGGTTATTTTGATTGCGGCATCAGCCAGAGCGCAATCAATTTCTTCGATGGGTTTTTTCTTTGCGGCCATGATTCCTTTTAAATTGGCATAGCGCGGCTCGTTCAATCCGCGTTGAGCCATAATCACGGCAGGCAGAGTGCCTTCGATGATCTCAATTCCGGCGTCGCCCTCGCGTTCAGCACGGAAAGCGGTTTCAGAAATGTCCAGCTTAGTAACAACATTTGCTTGCGGCAGTTTGAGCAATTCCGCCGTCATTGCGCCAACACAGCCGTTGTCATTTCCGTAGCACTTGTGTCCGAAAAATATAATGTCGAAGTTTTTTCCATCAGCAAACGCGGCTAATGCGCGAGCGATGAGTAGGGGGTCGTCAACCGCGTCAGCTTTAAGTAAAACAGCGCTGTCAGCGCCAAGCGCCAGAGCGTTACGCAAGACATCTTTTGCCTTTTCACTGCCTAAGGAAACGGCTATGACTTCCGCGCCTTTGGCTTCTTTTAAGCGAAGAGCTTCCTCTAGGGCGTATTCATCATTCGGGTTTGTGATCCACTTGAGGTCTGTTTGGTCAATTCCGCATCCAGAGTCAGCAATTTTGATCTTGCTCTCTGTGTCAGGAACTTGCTTCAGAGCAACAAGAATTTTCATAAAGAAATCTCCCACTCAATAGTTGTTGTTTTTGGTGGCCCCACAGGGATTCGAACCCTGGACCAAGCGGTTATGAGCCGCCGGCTCTGACCACTGAGCTATAGGGCCGTTGTTATTTTACATGAATATCTGGATTTGTGGAATGGAAAAATAGCGGTTCAGCTTTGAAAAGTTAAACTGCTATAACTACTGGACATCTTGTCCGTTATGCGCTAAAATGGCTTTTTCGGCTGGGTAGCTCAGGCGGTTAGAGCGAGGGTCTCATAATCCCTAGGTCGACGGTTCGAGTCCGTCCTCAGCCACCAATTGATAGTCCAAGGCAGTCCAAAAAAATCCAGTATATCCAGTAACCACGCGGCTTTCGTTGATTTTGATGTTTGAACTACTAGGTGTGGTACATTAAAAAACTAGAGAGATAGCTGATGGCGGTCAAGAAAAGTGAACTGTATTCCAGCCTGTGGGCGAGCTGCGACAGCTTGCGCGGCGGCATGGACAGTTCGCAGTACAAGGACTACATATTGACGCTCCTGTTCGTCAAGTACGTCTCGGACAAGTTCAGGGGCAAAAAATACCCTGAGATCATTGTCCCGGAAGGCGGGGGCTTCGATGACATGCTCGCGCTCATCGGGAAAAAGAACATCGGCGAGGGGATGGATAAAATCATCGGCAAACTCGCCGACGAGAACGGTCTCCGAGGGGTGATAGACAACGCGCACTTCAACGATGCGGAGAAACTGGGCAAGGGCCAGGAAATGGTGGACAAGCTCGGCGACCTGCTCAACATCTTCCGCGACAAGATGCCCGATTTTTCAAAGAACAGGGCCGACGGCGACGACATTATAGGCGATGCGTATGAATACCTGATGCGGAACTTTGCCACCGAGAGCGGCAAAAGCAAGGGGCAGTTCTATACCCCCGCCGAGGTGTCGCGGATTCTCGCCAAGGTCGTGGGCATCGAACGCGCCCGCGACAGCGCAACCACCTTGTACGACCCTGCATGTGGTTCTGGCAGTCTCCTGATCAGGGCTGCGGAAGCCGCTCCAGTTCACGTCACCATTTTTGGTCAGGAGAAAGAAGTCACTACGGCTGGTCTTGCCAAAATGAACCTTGTTCTGCACGGTCATGCGACCGGCGAGGTCAAAACCGGCAACACCTTTTCTGACCCGCAGTACAAGAACGATGGGGCAATCCGCCAGTTCGACTTTGCCGTGGTCAACCCCCCGTTCTCCGACAAGAACTGGACGCATGGACTCCAAGAGTACGGCCGCTTTGACGACTATGGCGACCGCCCGCCGCAGAAGAATGGTGACTTTGCGTGGCTGCTCCACATCCTCAAGTCACTGAAGCGCAAGGGCAGGGCTGCGGTCATTCTGCCGCACGGCGTGCTGTTCCGTGGCAACGCCGAAGCCACCATACGCAAGTCACTCATTGACCGCGGCTACATCGAGGGCATCATAGGCCTGCCCGCCAATCTCTTCTACGGCACGGGCATCCCCGCCTGTCTAATAGTCATAGACAAAGAGAACGCCGATGTGCGGGACGGCGTATTTATGATTGACGCCAGCCGCGACTTCATCAAGGACGGGAACAAGAACCGTCTGCGCGAGCGCGATGTCTATAAGATTACGACCGTGTACAACCAGTGCTTAACGGATGATCCAAAATATGCCCGCTTTGTACCCAACGATGAGATAAAGGTACAGAACGCCTATAACCTCAACATCCCGCGCTACATTGACAGCGGCACTGCGGAGGACATCCAGAGCATAGACGGCCACTTGAACGGTGGCGTACCCGCCGATGACGTGTGCAGTTTGTCGCCCTACTGGCGGGCATTCCCAAAGCTGCAAGCCACGCTGTTTTCACCGCTCCGTGAGGGCTTTTGTGCCCTTGCCGTGGAGAGCGGCGCAGTCCGCGACTCCATTTATGGCGACCATGACTTTTCCGCTTACGCGGACAAAGTGGAATGTGCCTTTGAGAACTGGAAAAAGAAAGTGGACAGCAAACTCCGCGACATCACCAAAGCAACCAAGCCCAAGTTGCTGGTAGCCGAAATCGCCCAGCACATCATAGAAGAATACGCGCCCGTGACGCTCATTGACAAGTACGACGCTTACGAAGTGCTGCTGTCCTATTGGAACAATACGATGGCCGATGATGTGTATCTGATAGTACAGGACGGATACAGTGCTGTACGTGACATAGAGGTTTTCAACAAGACGACCACTCGAAAGAAGAAGGACGGCACTGAATCCGTGCATGAAAAGGAAACCGGCTGGGACGGCAGACTTCTGCCGAAAGCCTTGGTTATTGAGATGTTCTTTGCCGCCGAGCAGAAAGCCATTGATGATGCCGATACAGTTATCGCCGCGGCGCAGGCGGAACTCGACGAGATGATAGAGGGTGCCGAGGATGGCTCAATTATCTACGATGTGCTGAAAGACAAAGGCGACGTGGCCAAAGGGGAGCTCAAAAAGAAGCTGAAAGATAAGGAACTCGACGATGAGGACAGGGCAGTCCTACAGAAACTGAATGACCTAATGACGCGAGTGGACGAAGGCACTAAGACAGTAAAAGGCTTCAGGGCCGCCCTCGACCAAAAAGCCCGCGACCAGTACGCAAAGCTGACGGACAAACAAATTTTGGAACTGCTTCTCGACCGCAAGTGGTACCGCTCCATCCTTTCCGGCGTGTATGCGCTCTACAATGCTGTCAGCCACAGCATCTCCAGTCGCGTGACCGAGCTTGCAGACCGCTACGAAAAGACCATGCCGCAGATTGGAGCCGAAGTCGCGGAACTGGAATCCAAGGTGAAGTACCATCTGGAAAGGATGGGGTTCGCATGGTGAAGCAGGGCAAAGCGGGTCTGCACATTGCTACCACGTCCGAAAACGAAACGGCGTTTTTTGCCGATGTGTCGCGCATTTTAGCCGAGGGGCGCCACAAAGCCCATATGGCCGTCAACTTCTCGATGGTGGAGACATATTGGAACATAGGCAGGCGGATAGTCGAGCAGGAGCAGCACGGCAAGGAGCGGGCAAACTACGGCGAACACCTGCTTGTCAACCTATCGCGGCACCTTGGCGACACCTTTGGAAAAGGCTTTTCGGTAGCCAACCTGTGGAATTTCAGACAATTCTACCTCACCTGGCCCCGCGAGGAGATTCTCTACACACTGTGTAGAGAATTGAGCTGGTCGCACATCCGCCTGATCATGCGGCTTGAGAGTGAAAATGCCCGCGAATACTACCTAAATGAAGCCCGATCTCAAAGCTGGAGCGTTCGCGTACTGGAGCGCAACATCCAGACAAGCTATTACGAGCGGCTTGTGGCATCACAAAAACCATCGCTTCATTCCGTGGAGCAGGCAAGCGGGCTTGTGGTAGAAAACCTGATAAAAGATCCGTATGTACTTGAATTTCTGGATTTGCCGGAGAACCCGAGTCCAAAAGAAACAAGCCTTGAATCGGCGATAATCGGTCATTTGCAGGAGTTCCTGCTGGAACTTGGGAAGGGCTTTTCATTTGTTGGGCGCCAGTTTCGTATCAGTACCGAGACAACGCATTTCTACATTGATCTGGTGTTCTACAACTACCTGCTGAAATGCTTTGTAGTTATTGATTTGAAAACACAGAAGCTGACGCATCAGGACGTGGGGCAGATGGACATGTACGTGCGGATGTTTGATGACCTGAAGAGGGGCAGGGACGACAATCCTACCATAGGCATCATTCTGTGTGCTGACAAAGATGAAACGATTGTAAGGTACTCGGTGCTTTCGGAGAGCAGCCAACTGTACGCATCAAAATATAAGCTGGTGCTTCCTACCGAAGAAGAATTGACGGCGGAACTGGAACAAAACATCCGCTATTTGCGCGAAACGCGGAGCGGTGATGAGTAAAAGGGCGGCGGTTGGTAACGTTGCCAAGGTGCGGCCCCATCTGGGGAAGATGGGGGTTGTATGGTGAATACCGCTCTTATTGATATTTTAATTGCTCCACCGATGTATGGAATTAACGCTCCTTCTTGTGAATATTCGGTTGGAGTGTCGAAATATATTAGAATCACGGACATTACCGATGAAGGCAGGTATTTGCCAGATAATCAATGCTATGTATCTTGTGCGAATCCTGAGCAATATTTTTTACATGAAAATGACATTGTGATTGCGCGAACGGGAGCGAGCGTTGGTAAATCTTATCTGTATAACAAAAATGATGGAACGCTTGTTTTCGCTGGATTCTTAATTAAGGTCAGCATCGATCCGAAAAAAGTAGATACACGCTATATTTTTGAATATTTGCACACAAAACAATATTGGGATTGGATTAAAGCGGAATCGGCAAGAAGTGGGCAACCTGGCATTAACGGAAAGCAGTATGCAAGTTTTAATTTGCTACTCCCGTCCCTGCCTGAGCAGCGCGCCATAGCCGAAGTGCTGTCGGACGCGCACGCGCACATCGCCGCGCTAGAAAAGCTGATAGCCAAGAAGCGGGCAGTCAAGCGCGGGGCCATGCAGGAGCTCCTAACCGGCAAGAGGCGACTGCCGGGGTTTGGCGGGGAGTGGGTGGAGAAGCCGCTGTCAGATTTCGGTTATTGCGTTCGTGGTGTAAGCTATAACCCAAACAGCGATTTGTATCCGTATGAACATAGAGATTCGTTTGTTTTGCTTCGTGCAAATAATATCGTTGATGAAAGAATCATCCTTCAAAATGTACAATTTGTGCAAAAGAATGTGGTTTCAGATGAGCAACTGTTGCGTAATGGCGATATTGCAATCGCAATGTCAAGTGGCAGTGCGGTTGCCATCGGGAAATCAGCAATTTTTAATGAGAGAAGCAATCACTATTGTGTAGGAGCGTTTTGTGCAATATTTAGGTCTGAGCAAAATAGATATATTCGGTTTTTGTTCCAGTCTGATTTATACAGAGTTATGTTGTCATCGGTTTTAGAGGGGACATCAATCAACAACCTTAATGGTAAAATAATTGGTGCTTTGACTTTTTTGTTTCCACCATCCGAAAAAGAGCAATCTGCCATCGCCTCTGTCCTCTCCGACATGGACGCGGAGATAGACGCGCTGGGGGCAAAGCTGGACAAGGCGAGGCGCATAAAGCGGGGCATGATGAGCGAGCTACTCACGGGCAGGATAAGGCTCATTGAACTGGAAGTTAACAGCGAAACCGCAGTATCGCCAAAGATTGTGGAACTTCCGAAGAAAAAGCTTGAAGGTGAGCTGACTCCCATAAAAGGACATAATGATTATTTTGAAGATGCAGTAATATTGGCAGTGCTTGCTGACAAAATCGGATCGCCCGACTTTCCCTTTACTGCGTTTGACGCGCAGAAGTTCCCATACCTTTTGCGCCGACATATTGAAGGTGTGACAAGGGGCTATAAGAAATTCGCCGCTGGGCCATATAATCCTGAATTGAAATATAAAAGCGCACTCCCAATTGCACTAAACCGAAATTATGTCAAGCAAACCAAAGTGCCGTATCTTGGTGTTATTGCAAGTGCCAACATCCAAAAAGCTAAAGAATATTTTCATAAATGGTATGGTGAAGAACCTTTGCTGTGGATAGAACAATTCCAGTTTATCAAAGGACGCAAAAATGAGTTGGAGCTATTGACAACAGTGGATATGGCGATGGTTGAGTTGCGGGCGGATAATATGCCAATAACCATGCTTGCGGTTAAGAATATTATCCAGACAAGCAAGGAATGGACATCAAAACTGAAACGAGAAATCTTCTCAGACGCAAACATTGAACGCGCAATAAATTGGAGCAATGACCTTTTTGGTCAAGAGGTGTGAGTTGTGCCTAATATCAACGAAGCCGAGCATTTAACCCAAGAACACGTCCTGAAGCTGTTCCAGGGCGAACTTGGCTATGCCTATTACGGCAACCTGCGCGACAGGGTGAACAAGAACATTATGGAGGACAAACTGACAGCATGGCTCATCGGGCGCGGGTACAGCAAAAGTCTGTCAGAGAGGGCTGTCCAGGAACTCCAGAGAGTGGCTGGCGACTTGCAGCAGGGTCTGTACAAAGTCAACCACGACGTTTACTCGCTCCTGAAATATTGCGAGAAGATAGCCGAGAACCCAGGCGATCCGCCCTTGGATGTACATTTCATTGACTGGGAGCATCCGCAGAACAACGAGTTCGCCGTGGCAGAGGAAGTCACCATCAAGGAGAAAAGCGAGCGGCGCCCCGACCTTGTGGTTTACATCAACGGCATTGCCGTCGCGGTGATCGAGCTGAAAAAGGCGACCGTGTCGGTGTCCCACGGCATCAGGCAGAATCTCTCCAACCAAGATGAGCATTTCAACAAACCCTTTTTTACCACCATCCAGTTCGTGATGGCGGGCAACACCAGTGAGGGTCTGCGATACGGCACGGTTGGCACCAAAGAAAAGTACTACCTTGAATGGCGGAACGACACCACCGACACCAAGGCGCAGCCGCTTGATGGGGTTTCGATTGACATAAACGAAAGCTGCGCCAGTCTGCCAGACAAGCTGGACTGGCAGCTGTTCAGCATGTTCCACAAGTGGCGCTTCCTTGACCTCATCCACAACTTTGTCGTGTTCGACAAGGGCGAAAAAAAAGTCTGCCGCCACAACCAGTATTTCGGCGTCAAGAAAGCCCAGATCAAATTGGACAGAAAGCAGGGCGGCATCATCTGGCACACACAGGGCAGCGGCAAGACGCTGACCATGGTATGGCTCTCCAAGTGGATACTGGCGGCCAACACCAACGCCCGCGTCCTCATAGTCACAGACCGCGATGAGCTGGACGAACAGATGGAGAAGGTCTATAAAGGCGTCAATGAGCAAGTGTATCGAACCAATTCGTGCAACGATCTTGTGGAACGCTTGAATGGCACCGAAAAAAGGTTCATCTGCACACTGATCCACAAGTCCGGCGCACGGACAAACTCGGAGCCGAGCGCGGCCCAAGCAAAAAAGACTATGGAGCAGTTCATCAGTGACCTCAAGGCCGCCCTGCCGTCTGGTTTTAGGGCGAAGGGCGAATTTATTGTGTTTGTCGATGAGTGCCACCGCACTCAAAGCGGTCTGCTCCACAGGGCGATGAAGGAGATTCTGCCGGGCGCGATCTTTGTCGGATTCACTGGTACGCCACTTCTCGTCAAGGACAAAAAGACGAGCATTGAGGTGTTTTCGCCGGGCTACATCCACACATACAAGTACAACGAGGCCATGAGAGACGGCGTTGTCCTTGACCTGCGCTACGAAGCCCGCGATGTCGAGCAGGTCATCACGCAGCAGGACAAGCATAGACGCTTACTTTGACGCAAAAACTCGTGGCCTGAACGATGCGGCCAAGGCTAAACTCAAGGCCAAGTGGGGCAAGATGCAGCAGGTCTATAGTTCCCGCAAGCGCCTGGAAGTGATAGCCGAAGACATCATCACCGACTTTGACATAAGGGGGCGGCTCGCCGACGGCATGGGAAACGCCATGTTGGTGGCGGATTCGATTTACGCCGCATGCAAATACTATGAGGTTTTTCAGCACAGGTACTTCAAGGAGTGTGCTATCGTTACGTCCTATGCGCCTTTTGAGGGCAACCTTCGCACTGAAGCAGGTGATTCGGAGGAGTTCGAGAAGTATGAAGCTTACCGAAAGATGCTGGGGGTGGTCGATGGTCAAAAAGTCACCTCCCAAATCATTGATGCGTTTGAAGCCGAGGCAAAGCGTAAGTTCATAGATGAACCAGCGAACATGAAGCTGCTGATTGTGGTGAACAAGCTGCTGACTGGCTTTGACGCTCCGCCCTGTACCTACCTCTACATTGATAAGTCCATGGAAGACCATGGTTTGTTCCAGGCCATCTGCCGCGTCAACCGCCTCGACGGCGAAACAAAGATCTTTGGGTACATCGTGGACTATAAGCAATTGTTCGGCGATTTGACAGACGCAATGAACAAATACACATCGGGCGCGTTCGAGGGCTACGCCAGCGAAGACGTTGAAGGCATGGTAAAAGACCGCCTTGCAGAAGCCAAGAAATACCTCAATGCCACACTGGAAGAACTTGACGATCTGTGCGGCGGCGTTCCTGCCCCTCGGGCCGACCTTGACTATATCCACTATTTCTGCGGCGAGAGCGGAGTGGGCGGCATAGACGATGAGTTCTGCTCCCGCAGCCGCGAAAAGCTGTACAGACTCGTCAATTGCCTTGTCCGCGTATACGCAGAGATCAAGGGCGAAATGGGCCAGGCGGGCTACACAGCCCCCGAACAGGCCGAGATAGGCAAAAAGGCAGAGTTCTATGCTGCCCTCAAAAACACCATCGGCAACGCAAGCGGTGACTTCATTGACCTCAAGGCGTACGAGGCGGACATGCGCCGCCTCATTGACACCTACATCAAGGCAGAGGACAGCAGGAAAATCGGAGAGTTTGAGGATTACACGCTGCTTGACTTCGTTCTGGCGCAGGGCGAAGGCTTGGGCGGCAAGGGCAGGGAGGCCATCGCCGAGGCAATCGAAAACAACATCCGCAAAAAAGTGGTCGAGAAAATCCTCATCAACCCCAAGTACTACGAGAAGATGTCGGCCATCCTAGACGAGCTGATCAGGTTGCGGCGCGAGGGTGCGATTGCCTACGAGAAGCTGCTTGAAAAATACATCGAGCTGGTCAAGAATGCCGATGCACCTGAAAACAATACGCACTACCCCGAAAGAATCCGTCACAGCGGAGCATTGCGGGCATTCTATGACAACTGCGGCGAAAACGAAGAACTGGCCATTGCGCTCGACAAAGCTGTCCGTGAAAGCAGACAAGCCGACTTCCGCCACAACCTATTCAAGGAACGCAGGATAAAGTCCGCACTGGACGAGGTCTTGAATGACGATGGTGAAGTCGAACGGATCTACAACATCGTTGTGGAGCAGGAGGAATACACTAAGTGGCACTGAATATTTCGGGCATACCGATTGATGTGTGCAAAAAGGACATCAAGAACTTGCACCTCTATGTCAAGCCACCCCACGGCTTTGTAACGGTTTCCGCCCCATGCTCCATAAGTGACGCGGCCATAGAGCGCTTTGTGCGTACGAGGGCCAGTTGGATCAAGAAGCGAGTTGCCGAGTTCGACAGCCAGCCGCGCCAGTCAGAAAGGGAACATGTCTCGGGTGAGACCATCTACGTTTGGGGCAGGCAGCACTATATCCGAACCGAGTACGGCAAAAGGAACTCGCTCATACTGTCCGGCGACAACGCGATTCTGACCGTCCGCAGGGAAAGCACCGCAAAACAGCGCGAAAACTTCATCCGCGAGTGGTACAGGGGGCTTCTGAAAGCCGAGATTGCTAGATTGCTGCCAAGATGGGAAAAGATCACGGGTCTGAGCCCATCGGGGTGGCAGACGAAATACATGACCACCCGTTGGGGGACATGCAGCAGAAAAACTGGGAAAATATGGCTGAACCTGCAACTGGCAAAGAAAACGCTAGAATGTCTTGAATACGTAATACTCCACGAGTTGGTTCACCTTGTCGCAAAGAACCACGATGACAAGTTCATCGCTCTGATGGATAAATATATGCCTATGTGGAGAGAGATTAAATCAACTCTGAATGGACAGACGCTTGATTATATGGAATAATGGTAGTCAAGTTACAGGAGATCAATCAACAGGTGTATGCCGGTTGTCTGCGGCAATTTAATAGCTGATATTACAAGAGAATAGACATGGCTTTATTAGTCCTCACAAACATGGGAGGTTTTGACGATCAAACTCAATCCTGCTGGCCGCCGCTTGTTTGCGTTGCCTCGAAGCGCGTTCGCTTCAGCCAGACTGTGCAGGATTGATTCCTGTTATCTTTCCCATCCCAACGCAACTGTTTTGGGCCATTGGCGTCTTTGCGGCTGGCTTTTACATTCGGGCCAATGCCTTCGGTCAATAGGCGAACTAATCCATTTGCGTTGTTGAGTGTCGGCAGGAATGGAATTGGCAGCTCGTTCAGCGAAGATGCGCGTTCATCAAGGCTATCCCTGGGTATTTGGATCCTGTAACCGCTGTTTCTGTTGCCTTCCAGTAGCATCAGGCGTTCGCTCATGGCGTGTAATTCGATAATCACTTTGTCATTGGAGAGATCCACTAAAACGACGAGAGTCCCTTTCCCTTCGCCTGAGGGTGAGGCAAAGCCCCAGTCATACGTGGCTCTGAAGGCTTGGGGAGGTCGTGGTTGTTCATGGGCGATTAGCGCGGGCGGTAAAATAATCATGGCTCCCATCCATCGTTGTCAAAGGGCAAGTCTTGCTCGGATTCATCATCGTCATCCTCTTGTGCTTTTTTTGCCAGTTCGGTTTTCAATTTACTCACCATGCTTTCCAGTTTTTTTCTTTCAGGAAACGCAAAGGCCAAGGCTCTTTCCCATTGGTCAAGGGCTTCTTGGGGCCGATTCAGGTTTAGCAATGTCTCTCCAAGATGTTTACGGATTTCAGGATTTAGTGGATCGGCTTCAACAGCGCCTCGAAGTATCACCTCTGCTTCTCTGAATTTACCTTGCTTCAACAGCGCCCAACCCCAGCTGTCCTGGTAAGAAATGTTGTCTGGTTCTTGATCCAAGGCCGCTTTTATCAACGAAGCGGCTTCTTGAGTATCACCGCCAAGTTCAAGCAAGTTATAGCCAAGGTTATTCTGCACCGTTGGATGGCCGGGGGCTATTCGTTGGCAGTGGCGCAGTACATCCAATGCTTCTTCGCTACGGTTGAGTGATTCTAAAGCATTGGATTGAAGCAGTAAAAATTCAACGCTCTGTATTGGAGAAAGTTTGTTAGCTTCTTGGATGGCTTCCAGGCATTTGTCCCATTGTCTGAAGTCTGCCCATATATATGCGGACGCTTCAAGCTCTAGTAGTTTAAGGGCTTTTTGACCTTCGTTTTCGTAAATCAATCCGCCTTCCAAAACATTTTTTGGGATTTCTGAGGCGCGTTTAAAAATCAGTTGTTCTGGGAAATGCCTTAGTCCTTCTTTTAATGCGACACGCGCGGCTTTGAAGTCTTTGGCTTTAAGTAGCGCATGAGTACGCTGGCTGGATAGGAACGCGCTTTCATTTACACCGGTCCATGATTTCATCAACTGCAGAAGTTCATTTGGACGATTGAGCATGAGTAGGCAAGTTGACAGCAGTGCTCTTGCGGATTCGCGTAATTCGCTTGGTTCCGGTCCTGAGAATTTTGGCTGATTGAGCAGATATTGCAGAATAGTATGTGCATCCAACAACCTACCTAAATTCATCATGCAATAGGCTTGTTGAAGTATGTTTCGCGAATCAGGCATGATTGACTGAGCTTTTTGCAGACTTTGTATTGCGTCAGCGAAACGATCTGTCTGACGCTGTACGAGTGCTATGTTTTGCCATACGGATGGATCTTCTGGAAACCGTTTTGCAAGTAATGTAAACGATTCTTCAGCGTGGCCTAAATAGCCCTGTTCGACTTGTTCCTTGGCTAAACTTTCCAAAAATCTGAGATGCCTTTCTGATGCGCTAGGTTCACGCGCAAGAGCCAAACACGCTTCTCTGCGCTCGTTGTATAGTTTGAACGTATAGGCCAAATAAGCTGCCCTCTCATAGGCCACTATGAATAAAGGTTGATCGCCCATGCTCATGGCCGGTCTCAGATTTCCGAGGTGAAGCCAGGCATTCAAGGCTCCAGAGCTGTCATGGGTAGATTCGCATAGGTCGGCCAATCGGAACCACAGTTCTGGATCGCCTGGCGAAAGCTTTGCTGCTCTGAGAAGGGCTGCTTTGGCTGCTTCCGGGTTTTGTCCTGGCTGTTTTGCTATTGTAAATTTTATAATTGCCAGGTTTGTAACCGCTTCGGAATTTTTTGGTGATAGTTCCACGGCTCTTTTTGCTGCTGCAAGAGCGCCGTTAATATCTTGAAGTTCCATTAGCGCCTCTGAAAAGCGCAGGTGAGCTTCAGTGCTGTTTGGCAGAGCGGCGATGACCTTTTTGAACAGGGCAACGGCTCCTGCAGAGTTGTTACCGCCATTGACGTGTTGCATCTCTCTTGCCTGCAGAAACAGTTGTCTTGGATTTTCCTGAGCCAGCAGGGCTGGGTATAGTAATGCAAAGGCTACATTAAATGTGACGTATCTATTTTTCATAACAGCCACCTCAATGAGAGTTCAACATAAAAAATAACTTTGCGAAAGCTGATTCCAAGTCTTGGGGCGATATTTTTCGCTGAGTTGCACGGGAGCTTGGTATTGGGATTATGAAATGCAATTCGTTTTCCGTTTCGTTTTTTTTGTCTCGCAAAAGAAAAGGCAGGCAGGTTTCCCAAATAGGCATGCGAGGCGATAGGGGAGCCAAGTGTTTGGATGTTTTTTCGATAAAACAGGATGGGAAAGCCGCAAATCCACAGGACTCAGACAGCAAACAGGCGGCCAAAGTTCCTAAACCAACTGCCTCGCCATGCAAAATGTCAAAATTGGAGGCATATTCTATAGCATGTCCGAGAGTATGGCCTAAATTCAGCAAACGCCTTTCGCAACTTTCTTTGAAATCCTTATTTACAATATCTATCTTTGATTCTATGGCGCGTTTCATGTCTCTTGAACTTGGAATTTTGCAATCCAATAGGGATTCCGCCCATACGATGTCACCTTCGATAAGAGCCATTTTTATCAATTCCCATTTGCCTGATTCCTGATGCCTTGATGATAAGCTGTCCAAAAAACTGTTTGCTACAACCATTCGCTGTGGATGATAAAAAGCGCCAACCATGTTTTTACCTGCATCAAGATTGACAGCTGTTTTGCCTCCGATTCCGGCATCTATTTGAGCCAATAGCGATGTGGGCCATACGTGCCAGGCAATACCCCGCATGTATAGACTGGCGGCCAGTCCGCCCATGTCTGTGAGAACGCCTCCGCCTACCACAACCAGTGTGTGGTTTCTACGAACATTGCTCTCAGCCCAATGTTCCAGCCAGGGTAAAATGGTTTCCATCCGCTTTGTAGCTTCACTTGTTTCAATCCAGTTGGATACTTTAGGCTCTGGCATGTTGTGGGAATGCCAAATTGAGCGAACAGCCATGTCACCCAGCATAAGCCAGTTTGATGTCGGCAGATATTCGGCTTTTGGTTTTTCAAGAATGGCTACCTGAGTAGAGAAAGCACCGGGTACATCCAGATACACGCTCAACGCTCCCTGAGAATGGCTTCCGCTTGATGTTCCTGTCCATTGCGGATCCATTTTATAATGACTTTGTCTCCACCTTTGAAAGTTCCAAGGGCTTCCATGAAGTCATAGATGTCGGCAACTGATTTTCCGCCAAAAGAGATAATTCTGTCTCCGGCTTTTAAGCCGATTCCCTCCGCTGTGGAACCGGGTGTAGTTCCTGTAATGCGGAAGCCGTCTTTACCCTCGGTAAAGTCTGGCACGGTTCCAAAGGCTATACGACGGCCAGCCGTGGAAGACTGACGGGTGTTGATTTGAGCGGTTGTTGGATCAAATGCTGGCAGTTCTGGTTTGTCGGCAAGGTCTTGAATTACTTTTGCTGCGTAATTAGCTATGTGAGCCATGCCATGAAAATTTATTTTGTCGGCTGTGTCTTTGGGTGTGTGGTAGTCGGTGTGTATTCCGGTAAAGAAGAAGTAGGATGGTATCTTGGCGGAGGCAAAGCTCATATGGTCTGAACCGCCCATGGCAAAACCAAGGTCGCTTCCTATTGTGAAATCACTTTGTGCAATGCTGCGGCTCTGTTCAAGAATAGCTTTTGTAGCTCCAAGACCGCCCAAATACAGGACGGGTTTTTCTGTGTCCAGGCGACCAACCATGTCGAAATTGACCATGAATTTGACGCTTGGTATTGGTACTGTTGGATACTGTATCCAATATGCACTTCCCAGCAACCCTTCTTCTTCGCCTGAGAAGTGGACGAACAATATTGTTCGCTTTGGATGGGTTGTTTTCAGTTGCCTTGCGAGTTCCATAACCATTGCGGTACCGCTGGCGTTGTCATCAGCTCCTGGGTGGCACTGTCCTTCGCCGCTGCGGCTGTGGCGCTCGCCCATGCCGATGTGATCCATGTGCGCGCCGACAACAATGTAATACTTAGACAAAACTGGATCCGAACCGGGCAAAACGGCTGTTATGTTTGGTAACTGGGCGGTTACTTGACGCATACGCACATTCAAATCCATCGTCATATCTGGAAGTATTTTTGTAACCGGCTCTGTTGTAATTGAATCAAGTGTTTCTTTGACATTGCCCCAAGAACCGTCCAATACAGTCATGGGAAGGCTCAAAACGGGGATTGCTTGTGTCAGCGGACCTTCCTCCCGTTTGATTTGCGTTGGCGTTGGGCTATCTTCCAATACCACTACCGCGAGAGCGCCAAGGTTGGCGATACGCCGAATTCTGGAGTACAGTTCCAAATCAGATTTTGCTACTCCCTTTATAGCGTCAATATCCGGTATCTTGCGTGTAATAACTACCACTTTGTCTTTGGGGTCATTGCCGATAAAATCGTCCCAGTTCGAGACCTTCAGACCGAATCCCGCAAAGAGGATCGGGGCGTTTTTAAAATTCCCATCACCACTTGAGCCAAATGTTTCTATGTCTTTACCAAATGTCAGTTCTTTACCGGCTAATGTGCATGAGGCGTTGTTCCTTTCGATTCTATAGACAAAAGGGAATGTCTGTCGATCAACTTTTAGTTCAAGATTTTTATATGTCTCTTGAATGTAATCCGCCGCATATTCAAGTCCTTTACTGCCATTTCCCCTACCTTCCAACTTGGGGCTTGCAAGGTAGTTGATGTCTTTTGTGAAACGCTGCTCTACAGGGCTTTGTGCTGCCAAGGCAATGCTAAGGACGCTGAAAAGTAAATAACGCATTAGAACCTCGAAAATTTGGTTTGAATACTACATGGAATTGGTTTCATAATGTACACGCATGTTGCTATGGCAAATATTCGCCGGGGTTTTAATTTAAACACGCTCATAACCTTTCGCGAAAGTCGTCCGGGTCTTCTTCATCATATGAACTGTCTTTGCGAAATTTGTCCATCAAAGAGTCCAAGTCAATGTATCTATCAGCACAGTCCATAATTCTATTGGCCATAGCGTTGCGGAAACCTGCAACTTCAATTCGGACACCGCGCTGGGCTAATACTGACAGCGTATATGCAAAGTCTTCATCACCGGATACAAGAACTATGGTATTCACCTTATCTGCGAAAGCCATCATGTCAGTAGCGATTTCGATTTCTAAATGCGCCCTGCGCATTCCATCTCTATCAATTCTCACTGGTTTTTGCACTACTCTGAATCCGTTACGTCTCATCCAGTGAAGAAAACCGCGCTGTCTGTCTGCGCTTTCGTCCACACCTGTGTAGAAAAATGCGCGAAGCAACTCGCGCTCCTTACCGGTAAGCATTTCCAGCAATTTTGAATAATCCACTTCAAAACCGAGCTGTCTGGCGGAATGAAATACATTGTTCCCATCAATAAAGACCGCACATCTCATCATTATTGGATTTCCTTTGAAAACGAGGAAAACGCTCCCCGAATGATTTAGAATAAAACCCATATCGGGCTTTTCACATAATGACATAGCCTGATTAATGAGAAAATTAATTACATGTCAAATGCAGGAAGTTCATCTTTTTTTCAGAGTGACCAGGTGGATCAAAAGCCGTTGCGCCATGCCTTGGTCATCAGGTTGCTTAAATACCTGAAGCCTTACCTGTGGCATTTGCTCATACTTTTGCTTCTTATGGGAGGTGGGGCAGTATTGGAGGTTATGCCTTCTGAATTTACAAGAAGGCTGATTGACCATCATTTGACACAGGGAACTTTGAGAGGGGCAGGGCATCTGTTAGCAGTTTTCATAAGTTTTGTTGTTTTGTCTTTTGTAGTGCAGCTCACCAGATCGATACTGCTCGGTTGGGTTGGGCAGAAAGCAATGTTGGATTTGCGTTCCCAGCTTTTCGAGCATTTGATGTACAGATCAACATCATTTTTTCAATGCAATCCAGTTGGGCGTTTGATGACAAGAGTGACAACTGACGTTCAAAACTTAAATGAAATGTTCAGTTCAGGTTTCGTGGCAATCATTGGTGATGCGTTATCCTTACTGGCAATAGTGATATGGATGTATTTGCTGCATCCTGGAATGGCCACGATTGCGCTTTTTATATTACCGTTTCTTGTTCTGGCGACTGAGATATTCAGACGCAAAGCAGGCGAGGCATTTCGTGAAACCCAGGGACGTTATGCCGCTATTCAGGCATATCTACAGGAACGTCTTTCCAATATGAGCCTTGTTCAAATGAATTCCAATGAGAAAGCTAGTCAATACGCATTTGATGGTCTGAATCGCAGCTATTTAGACGCATTTCTTAAAACAGTGTTAGCTTACTCAGTCTTTTTTCCTGTTGTTGAATTATTAACATCTGTTACACTTGCGGCAATAATTTTTTATGCCGGTTATAAAGTTGAAATAGGCACTGTGACGCTGGGTTTATTGTTAGCCTTTGTTCAGCAATCAGGTCGTTTTTTTAGGCCAATAAGGGAATTGGCCGAACGATATAACGTAATGCAGACAGCTATGGCTTCTAGTGAAAGGATTTTTTTTCTGCTTGATAATAAAGATGAGATACTTGAAGTCGATGAAACTAAAATTCCAATTTTTGAAAAAGAAATACGTTTTAATGACCTTTATTTTGCTTATGAACCTGGCGGGCGTTATGTAGTTAATAAATTTAATGCTACTATTCCTAAAGGCAAAAGAATTGCGGTGGTTGGACATACCGGAGCTGGAAAAAGTACGTTGATCAATTTGCTCATGCGTTTTTATGATTCCGCCGAAGGTACGATTACTTTAGATGGCGTTGATATAAAGGAATTAAACCTTGCTGAATATAGAGGGCTTTTTGGACTTGTTTTTCAGGATGTGTTCATTTTTAGTGGAACTTTGGAAGAAAATATATTGCTTGGCCGACCTAAAGATTTGAATCGCTTGACTGCTGTTTTAGAGCAAAGTCAACTTGTATCTCTTGTTGAGAGGCTGCCTTTGGGAATAAAAACACAGGTGGGTGAACGCGGTCAGCGTTTATCAGCCGGTGAACGCCAATTATTGGCCTTTGCGCGCATGTTGTATGGCACTCCGGCAGTCCTTTTGCTAGATGAGGCTACAGCGAATATTGATAGTGAAACTGAACACAGCATACAAAGGGTTTTTGCCAAAGTGAGTCGCCATTTGACCACGTTTACTATTGCCCATCGCCTCTCTACAATTCAAGACGCTGATGAAATTTGGGTTATGGATCAAGGTAAGGTAGTAGAGTGCGGGGATCACAAAAAATTATTAAGTAAAAATGGCATCTATGCGAATCTTGTCAAATTACAATTTGAAAAATCAACAAATGTATAAATGCAGTAGCAAAACGAAAGTTTCACCACTGCATCAACAGAAATAGGAGACGTTATCATAGTGTTTTTTGCTTTTATTGTTTGCTTCGGGGAGTAAAACCCACCTGCAAGTAATATGTGCTTCCAGACATAGCAGATCACATATAAATAGTTGAACTGTTATATTTAATACCCTTTTGCTTGCATACAATCTTTTGCGGCTTTATACCCAAGATCAAACGCTTTTTCGTTTAGGGTTATCATTGACGCTTTGTCTTTTAGCGCTTGTTTTATTGCAGCAATGAATGTTTCGCGCGGGAAAATATTTGTAACAGCAGACAGAGCGCCTAAACTCACAATATTTTTAACAACCGTTTTTCCAAGCCCTGCGGCGATTTCTGTAAAAGGTACGCCAATTACTTTAATGCTTGGATCATTCGGTTTTATCTCTTTAGCAACCGAGGTGTCGAATATTATGAAGCCGTTCTTGGCTACAGTATTTCCAAATTTTGCAAGGCTGGGGGCATTGTAAGCAATAAGGATATCAGGAGTTGGACTTGCGGGGTTGAGTACTTCTGACTTGGCGATATGCACATCCGCATAAGAAGTTCCACCGCGGCTTTCAGGTCCGTAAGCAGGAATATGGGTGCCGTCAAAACCTTCGTTGATACCTGCCGTGGCGATCAAAATTGCGGCAGTCTGTGCACCGTCACCGCCTGAGCCTGCAAGTTTAAGACTAATATCAGCTGGGTGCAGGTGGGCCGGAAAAGCGCTGCAATGACGTTCGGTTACTTCGGTAGTCCCGCCAATCAGTTTTACAAAGCTATTGCCTTCAAACTTGGGCGGTTCAATATTCCACCAAGGTTCAACGGTCAAATCTTTTTTAACGCCAAGCGGGAAAATTGGTACCATGTTTTCCTTTACCCATTTTTCCGCCTTATCAGGTGTTATTTTTAAGTGGGTTGGGCACTCTGCAAGTACTTCTATAAAAGTGTAGCCTCGCTTTTCTTTCTGAAGCTGGAAAGCCTTTTTGATAGCTTTTTTGGCTTTGTTTCTTTCCGCTGGGCTGAATAGAGCTACACGCTCTACGTAAATTGGTCCATCCAACTGGGCGATTTGCTCGGCCATTTTAATGGGCTGACCATTTATCTGTTGTCTGCCGTCAGGGCTGGTTGAGGTGGTTTGCCCCATAAGTGTAGTAGGAGCCATTTGGCCGCCGGTCATTCCGTAAATAGCATTGTTTATGAAAATGACGGTGATTGGATTGCCGAGCTGAGCTACCGCAATAGTTTCCGCAAGCCCAATTGATGCTAGATCTCCATCGCCCTGATATGCGATTACAGTTGCGTTTGGGTTTGCAAGTTTGTGTCCTATAGCTACTGCTGGAGCGCGACCGTGAGCGGCTTGCGAATTGCCAGTATCGAAATAGTAATAAGCGAAAACCGAACAGCCAACAGGGCTTACCAAAACTGTATCGTCCTGAATTCCAAGGTCTGCAATGGCCTCAGACATGTATTTGTGAACCAAGCCATGACCGCATCCGGCGCAGTAATGGGTGCTGTGACCCTTGAGACCTTCGCCATTTGAATGGCGCTCAAATTTATTATAAAAGGCAGTGGACATTTGAAGCTCTCCTTTATTTTGCGATGGATTTAACGTGTGCGACAACATCCGCCTGTTGGGGTAAGATACCTCCCATGCGCCGGACATGGCTCATTTTCGGGAGCTTTTCAATACCGGCTATGCTGAGTTCCAGACGAAGCTCATTTTCCAACTGACCCGCACTTGCTTCAATGACCACCAAATGCTTGATTTGTGGCAACACGTTTTTTATTTGTTCAACGGGGAAAGGCCATACCGTTATTGGACGGAACAAGCCAGCCTTTATTCCCGCGTCTCTCAAATCCTGAACAGCGCCTTTGGCAATGCGCGCTGGGGTATTACAGGCAACAAGCAGAATTTCGGCATCATCAGTCATGAATTTGTCCGCACGCGCATCAACTTTCATTGACTCGTACTTGGCGCAGAGTCTTTCATTTCGCTTTTCAAGATCAAACTCGGTTAGATCGATAGAGCTGATTAAATTGTTTCGATGCGTTTTGTCCCCATATACAGCCCATTCGGGAATGCCTGGTTTGACAAGGCGATCGGGTAGATGAACCTTTCCAGTCATTTGCCCCAAGTAGCCATCTACCAAAACGATTACCGGATTTCTATACTTAAATGCCAGTTCAAACGCTTCCATTGTCAAATCCAGCACTTCTTGAGGATTACTTGGAACAAGGCATATTGCGTGTGTATTTCCATGACCGAGTCCGCGGCAAGCAAACTTTATGTCAGCTTGTTCCGGCGCAATATTTCCGAGACCTGGACCGCCGCGCATGACATTTACTATGACCGCCGGAAGTTCAGCGCCAATCATGTAGCTTATGCCTTCGACCATCAATGAAAAACCAGGACTGGAAGTAAAAGTCATGGTTGGAAGTCCGCCTCCGGCTGTTCCATACATGTGATTGATAGTGGCGACTTCAGATACAGCCTGCACGTACCATCCATTTAATTTTGGAAGTAACTTAGACATCAATTCCGCGCCTTCTGTAGAAGGTGTAATTGGATAGCCATACATGTGTCGGCAACCAGCTAACATTGCACCAACAGCTGCTGCGTAATTTCCCTTGATCACCATCGGTTCGGTTTTTGGCAATGGCAATTTTTGATCAGGTATCACAACTGGCTTTAGAATTTCATTTCTCTTATCGGTAAAAAATTTGGCGGGGTTATGCGGATCAAAGCCATCGCCTTTCTCCAAAGCAAGAAGAGCGTATGGTTCAGGACACGCATCAACACATAGCCCGCAAGCATTGCACTTCTCCAATTCCAGCGTTACTGGAGCAATGCCAGTCAGATGGTTTATTTCTTCACTGAAAGCGATACAGGCTTTGGCGCAGACGCTGATACATCGTCCGCATCCTTTGCAGTAGTCTGGGATCAGGGAAGGTTTTTGTCGTTCCTTCGTCTGTGCCATGGGCGCTCCTACGAAAATAATGATTGATGATTACAACGGCGGCCAACTGTTTACAAAATTGCTATTGACCTTGCCTGAGAAAAAGCAAGTATCAGGCACAATTTCTGTGCAAGGAGTCACAAAGACGTGAAATTATTTTCGGCTGAAAAAATATCCAAAATCAAAAAGTTTTGCCACACATGCCGCCTCATTTCGAGTATACTGAAAGTTGGTTTTTGAGGAGCCAATTCCAGAACTTCAGTTTTGCAATTTCTACGGAGTTGAGTATGTTGTGTTTTAATAGAGCAGGACGCGACTTTGGAACGAACGGCAGGAATGTTGCTCTGGCTTTAGAGCGATTCTCCCGTTTATGTTGCCATCATTCGTTGCTTGACGACTTATGCAATGGGAGGTACAGACGGAAACGGGGTTTTTTAATTTTATTAAAATAATTTATTTTGATGCAGAGAGAATTTCGAGCTACCATTTAGTGCATGATTGTGGGTTTTTTGCCACTGAAGTTAGTGCTTGAAAAAAATGGAGTCTGCTATTCTAATTGTAATGTCTAGTGTTTGTGCAATAAATGGGTGAAAAATGAGTGAGTCCGAATCCAACAGTCTTCAAATGAGTAGCCAAGACTTCACGGCACTGAGAGATTATGTGTACAGCAAGTCTGGCATTTATTTCCGGGAGACCAAGAAGTATTTCCTCGAAAACCGCATAGGCAAAAGGATTAGCGAATTATCACTTCCTTCTTACAGGGAGTATTTTAATTTGCTTCAAGGTGCCAGAGGACCGCAGGAACTCAAGTATTTGTTTAACGAAGTGACGACAAATGAAACCAGTTTTTGGAGAAATCCACCTCAAATTGAGGCATTCCAACATTTCGTTCTTCCCGAGACTGTGGCTGTTGCCCGTAAACGAGGCGCTAACAAATTTCGGATTTGGTCAGCCGCTTGTTCGTCCGGCGAGGAACCATACACGCTCGCTATGGTTTGTCAAGAGGCAAAAGAAACGCTGTTCCGTGGTTTATCCATTGAAATTATTGCTACCGACATTAGCGAAAGAGTTATGAAACTTGCAATGTTAGGCCAATACGGCAGTTATACATTGAGGAATCTGGATGCTGTAAAACTCAGACTTCATTTTGATCAAAAGGACAATGACCTTTTTGAAGTTAAGCCTGAATTGAAAGCTATGGTTGTGTATAAGAATTTCAATCTAGTGGATTATGCAAATTATCGTTCATTGGGTAATTTTGATGTGATTTTTTGTCGGAACGTGCTGATTTATTTTGACGATATTGTTAAATCAAAGGTCATTGCTGGTTTCCACGAGCAACTGAATCCAATGGCCTACTTAATGGTTGGACACAGTGAATCCATAAGCAGTTACGCAGGTGGATTTGAGCTTGTTCACTTCAGTATGGCTACCGGCTATCGTAAAAACACTTAACCATAATCTTTGGGGATTCTTTCAGTCATGCCAATCTCACCACACGAACTTGTTGCGGATTTGGGGAGTTTGCCCCAGATGCCACATATAGCGTCTCAAGTTCTCAGGTTGACGGTAGATCCAGATTGTTCTGTAAGTGAGTTGCAGCGCCTTATTGCTTCAGATCAGGCTCTTGCAGCTCAAATTCTCAAAATAGCTAATTCAGCAATGTTTGGCATGGTTCGAGAGGTTCGCACACTATCTCAAGCGATTACCACGTTGGGTTTAAATACTGTTAAGAGCGTTGTGATTGCTTCCAGTGCAAAAAATTTGTATAAGCGCAATTCTGCTGTATTTCACCAGATGGCGATATGGGAGCATTCCGTTGTCACCGCACTTGCCGGAAGTGTGCTTGCAAAAGTTTTTCATTTCCCGTTGCAAGACGAGGTATTTTTGAGCGGACTTATTCATGATGTTGGAAAATCAGTTATAGCTCTGAAATACCCTAACCGTTATAGAGAAATTATTAATTCTATTTATACTGGTGAGATAGAAAATGGTTTGCAAGCAGAGCAGGATGCCTTCGGCTTTGACCATGCAATGGTAGGCGAGGCATTATTGGATTCCTGGAATATACCAGGAATGCTTTCGCATTGTGTTCGCTGGCATCATAACCCAGATAGTGCGGATGCAGAAAACGCCATTTTGACTGCCTATATCGCTTTGGGCAATTTATTTGCATATAAAGTTGGAGAAAATGTTGGAAAGCCCAATGATTTCGATACAATAAAGGAGGATGCTTTCAGAATCATAGGCATCTCGGAGGAAACTTTTAATTCTCAAAAAGAAATGATTTTTGAGTGTCTAGAACAGGACAAAGCTTTCATAATGGGATTTTAACATGATTTACGCTGACCAAATCAACCAACGCGTTCAAGAGCTTCCCAGCCTTCCGGCTTCTGTTATGTCTTTGGCTGAAATTGCTGGTGATGCACATAGTACTTTAGATGATATTTATAACATTTTGGAAAAAGATCCGGCTCTTTCGGCAGGTATTTTGAGATTAGCTAATTCTTCTTTATATGCTACCGGCAGCTTGGTGTCGGATTTACGCACGGCTATCCAGCGGCTGGGTATGGATGCAATCTTAAATTTGGGTCGGAGCGTTTCAATAATACGCAATTACAGGTCTGGCGAGTCGTTAGATGTGGTTCATCTTTGGCAGCATTCAACAGCGGTGGGATTAGTTGCCAAGGCGATTTGCAAGCATCTGAGGAATTTTGATTTTGTTGAAACAGCCTTTTTAGCCGGGTTGCTTCACGATATTGGCAAAATTGTATTAGACAGGTGTTTTATTGATGAATATTCTCCTGTGTTGAGATCTATTGCGGAAGGTGAAAACGGATTGGAGATGGAGAAAAAATTCATGGGTATTACTCACATGGAAATTGGTGCCCAGATAGCCCTGAATTGGAAATTCCCTGACATAATAGTTGAAGTTATTCGAGATCATCATACCCCCAAGCCGGGTGCTTTTTTACCTAATTTAGTTTATTACAGTGATTTATTAGTCAGAACAAGATTCCCGAATGGCCCTGCCGACAAAAACATAATTTTGAACCTTGCCAACGACCAAAACTTTAAAGATATGGTTTTTAGTGTTTCGGGAGATATTCCCGATATTGAGTATCTTACTTTCAAAATTGACGATGAAGTAGATCATGCCATAAGTTTTGTACAACTTGCTTTTATGGATTAGAAAATGCCTACCAACCCGATTCGAGTAATGATAGTTGACGATAGCGCTTTCATGAGAAGGACTATAGAGCGCATATTAACTACTGACGACATTCAAATAGTAGGGACTGCCCGTGATGGTTTAGATGCCCTGGAAAAAATTCCAGTATTAAAACCAGACATAGTGACCCTAGATATAGAAATGCCCAAGATGGACGGTCTAACCTGCCTAAAGCAGATAATGATCGACAATCCTCTGCCTGTTCTGATGTTGTCCAGCCTCACGCATGAAGGAGCTAAAGCCACATTGGAAGCGCTTGCAAACGGCGCTCTTGACTTTATTACCAAAGAAAAGAATCTTACTACCGATGGAGATTACTCAAAAATCCAGAAGGAATTGCAGGATAAAATTAGGAAGCTAGCCCGTACTCCAAAGTTCAGAACATTCAGAGCCTCCCAACCTCCTCCTCCTGTATCTGCGCCTGTTTCCCGCCCATCTGCGCCGACCCAAGCGTCTTCACCTTCTCCTGTTGCGGTAACAGCGGCCTCAAAAGCGCCAACAGGTTCAATTCCCAATCATCCTATGGCTGATATGATTGTGCTTGGCTGTTCAACTGGAGGGCCCAAGGCTCTGCAAGATTTTCTCCCGTACGTACCCAAGAGTTTACCTGTTCCCATGCTCATAGTGCAGCACATGCCTGCCAGCTTTACCAAACCATTTGCGGAAAGATTAAATTCTATTTCTCAACTTGAAATTAAAGAAGCCTCTCACGGTGATATTCCTCAAGCCGGACACGTTTATATTGCTCCCGGTGGCATTCACATGCATCTTCGCAATCGTGGCCGATTTACAATTGAGTTGAGTCCTGAACCCACGGGTACTTTGCATTGCCCTAGTGTGGATGTGCTCTTTCAAAGTGCGTATGAATCCTGTGCTAATATTCAATTACTTTCGATAATCCTGACTGGAATGGGTTCGGATGGAGCATTAGGTATGCAAAAATTGAAGACCAGAGGTACTTATACCGTTGCCGAAGCTGAATCAAGTTGTGTTGTGTACGGAATGCCCAAATCTGCGGTTGAATTGGGATGTGTTGACGTTGTTGCACCAATTCAAGAGATGGCTGGTGTTCTAAAGCGTCATTTCCAGATATGATTTTGTTATAGGGGCCTTGATGGATGATAGTATTGCCCCGCCTTTGTCTTCTGCTCAAACAACACAACTTTTACTTTCAGCCTCGAATGCAAGTGTAGATTACGATCAGGTTTTACGACTGGTTGGTCAGAATGTTTCTGCAATGCTGATTGAACAAGGGCCTGATGGAGTAAAACTTGAGTTGCCCTCTGGTCAGATCATCAGCGCAAAAGGAGATTTGCCTTTTCCTGAACAGACCCAATTGAAACTCAAAATTTCAGTCCAGGATGGTTTGATCCAAATTAAAACATTGGAAGCCTTGCCGCCTTCTCCCGCTTCAATTTTGGGACCGTTATTACAAAGTGAAGCTCATGCCCTTATTCAGCATTTCCAGGCATTAAAAATGCCAGAGGCTATAGCTCCGCTTGCAAAATTATTTAATGCTTTGCTCCCCTCAAGCGAGTTTCAGCTTCAACAAGCAATAGAGGCTCTGCCGATTCCAGCTCAGCGGTTGTTATATTCATTATTCGGTTTAAATACAAATAATTCAACCATATTTCTGCATACACTATTAGAAGAATTTGAGCCGATAATATCGCTATTAGATATGAATTTCATTTTTACAGACAAACGATCAAATGATTTGTATTTACCTATTGACATTGATCAAAAATCAAACAATGGGATAAGCTATACATCAAATTATTTGTATCGTTTATTATCAAAATACCTTGAGTCCAATTCAATAAACTATACAAAAGCTGCTGATATTAATAAAACTGAGCAGATTGATTCATTGGTTAAATTGGTAGTATCTGAATTACTACCAGATATGGCATCTTTGCGCATAGGCTCAGCCCAGATTTCAGTTGTTGAAACTGATAAAGTAAATCAGCTTGAAAAAATACTCCAAGTGCTGAAACTGTTGCCGGATGAAGTGCGTAATAACATATCAGACAGCGCATTGATGAGGCCAGCTCCTGATATTGGGACTCTTCTCAAAGCAATATCGAATGAATTACGTAACAGCGTATCAAACATCATTGGCGATCTTAATCCCGACATTGAAGCCATTGCAAAACTAATCTCTAAAGAAGTACTAGCTAATATAACGAACAATTTTTCAATCAAAGCTAATCCCAACATTGAGGCCATTGCAAAATTCATCTCTGAGAAATTATGCGCTAATATAACAAATACTTTTTCAGGTAAGGCCAATTCCGACATCGAAGTAATTGCCAAAGTGATTTCAGATGAAATACGCAGTAATATAACAAATAATATTTCAATCAAAAATAATCTCAATACCGAAGACATAACCAAAGTGATCTCCAACGAAGTAATGGGAAGTGTAACGAACAGTATTCCACACAGAGCTAATTCCGACATTGAAGTCATTACAAAAATGATTTCGGATGAAATACGCAGTAATATAGCTAATAGTATTTCAGCCAAAACGAGTCCAGATATCGAAGCCATTGCCAAAGTATTTCCGAATGAACTAAATAACATTATTCCCGAAAATGTTTCGGCAAAGTCTGATCCCGATATTGAAATTCTTGCCAAAGCAATATTGGAAAAAATTGGCATTAATTCTAAAGAAGTGATCGCAGCATCGAAAGAAAAGCTTCCTGTTGATGCAACTAAACAATTTGATCGTCAAAAATTAATCCAAATATTGGAAAGCATGTCGTATTCTGAAAAAAAGTTGCTTGCTTCCGTATTTTTGGGATCAGCGGATACGGAATCCAAAGCTATTGCTGAATATTTCACACAAAAAGATATTGCTTCAAATTCCAAACAATTATTTAGTTTAATACAAGAAACTTCTATTCCGGCATTACGTCAAATAATATCTTATTTAACAACTGATGCAAAAAATAACATATCAAATATTATTTTAGCTACAGATAAATTTAATATCAAGACTATTGCCAAAGCGTTATTTGAGAAACCTGACATCAAAGACAAAACATTCATTGCTGTTTCGAGAGAAAATATATCAGGTGACCCAAATGAAAAACCAAGCTCACAGAAACTTATACAAGTATTAGAAAACATCCACCTTCCAATAAAAAGAGCTATTGCTTCCGCGGTATTAGGTAATGTGGAAGCAGAAGCAAAATTTATCGCTGATTTTTTGATACAAAAAGGTAATTCTCTAACTAATGAACAAAATTTTATCTCAAAACTTGAAACTGTTTCACCAGTATTACGTCAAATAATATCTCTTATTGCCGAATTAAAACCTGATGCGCCTTTGCAACAAACAATTCAAACACTTTTAAATGGTGATAAAGGTGTTCTGACCGCTGCTAAAGGGTTGTTGCTACTTAATGAAGATACCAGTGTGACTTCAACAAAATCCAATTTTGACACTCACGCTAAAGAAGCTGCTAATCACTCTGTATTGCTTGCAACCCGATTAAATTATTTGCTACGATTTGAAATGCTCAACTCACAGGCTCCATTTTCATCCCAAGAAAAGAACACCATTTCATCATGGTTCCGTAGCATTGTTGACCAATTTATTATGGCAAAAACAATAAAACTGGAAATGCCACTAGCCAGGCAAACCGTTGGCCCACATAATTCTGAAACCATATCTAATACATCAAGAACCCCCGCTTCAGGTTTTGAACACGTGCTTCGTCAAGATTCCGCTGTAATTGGTGGGAAAGCACAGACATGGCAAATGTGGATGAAAGGTAGCATGGAGGCTCTAACCGATCCGACAATCTCCGCAAAAGAAGCGATTTTTCATACACTTGCCGCTAAAGAAAACATTAATTATTTTGAATTACCATTACCCTGGATGCCGGGTCGCACATTGGAAATGTGGGTTGAGGTGGATAAAGGGAGTCATAATAGAGATAGAGAAAACTCTGCGCATCGCGTCCTGTTGGCCTTAAATTTTTCTGAACTTGGTGAGACCAGGGTAGGGCTGGAATCTATTGCTAAACGTTTGAATATAAGAGTATGGGCCGAACATCCAAAACTAATAGAAAAAGAATTGTCACAAATAGAGGATGAGATTTCCGCTCTTGGTTTTGCTGTTCGAGTTTCGCTGCACAACTTAACTGTCGATCAAAATGGACTTATTCCCACAATCAAATCAATACTAAGTGCCTCTAGTCTGCACGCAATGGGATGATTTTTTTAGGAAACAAATGGCGGCTTCAAATCTTTATTCTGTCCTTGAAGAGGCTCGTGAAGCGGATAAAGCTGGCAACCATTCGACGGCATTGATAAAATATAGACTTTTTTTAAAATATGAGAAAGAGGATCCTCAGGTTTGGACTGATTATGCTGGTTTATTACTTATCACAAACCGTTTTGATGATAGCCTAAAAGCAAGCGGACAAGCACTTGAAATAAGCCCAAATTTTGAGCCAGCATTATTTAATAAAGCTGCTGCATTGTACGCTTTAGAGCGGTTTGAAGAAGCCAAAAATATATTTATTGATTTGCTAGTAAGTAATCCCGATTGTGCTGAATTTATTTTGGGATTACAAAAATGTCTATGTCGTATAGGTGACATTGATTCAGTTGAATCTGTAATATTGAGTATTTTAAATATTGATCCGTGTAACACTGATGTTATTAATTTCTTGATTACACTATATATTTCAAAAAATGAGATTGAGAAAATCAAATATTGGTATGAAAAACTTATCAATATACAGTTTAAAGGAAATGAATTTTTATTTGAAAAAAGTGCATTATTATTACAATTAGGAGAATTTCAAGAAGGATTTAAATTATATGAACATAGGCCGTCGAACATAAATGGTCCACAATTTGCTGAACCAAGATGGAATGGCGAAGCTTTTTCCGGACGCACTCTTCTGCTTTATTATGAACAAGGCTTTGGCGACACAATCATGATGTTGCGCTATGGAGCATTGGTTAAGCCGTTGGGTGGCAAAGTTATTCTTAAAGTACAAAGTAGTTTGTTTGGACTTGCCAAAACATGTTATGGCTTTGATCATATTATTACAGATCAGGACACATTGCCAAAATTTGATTTGCGTCTTCCGCTAATGTCATTGCCGTTAGCCTTGCGTACAGATTTGAATACTATCCCGAATAAAGTACCTTATTTAAGCGTACCAATGTTTGTTAAAAACAAAGCGCCTATTATTAAAAGATTAAATTCATCGGATAGATCAAAGAAAATAGGCCTTGTCTGGGCAGGAAATAAATCATATAGACATGACAAAATGCGTTCAATCTCACCCAATCTTCTTGAACCACTTGAACAATATACGCGAGCAACATGGTATAGTCTCCAACGTGAAACGCCAGATATTATCCCTTTCAATGGGATAATACCAATAGCAGATCTAATGGATACATTTGATGATACAGCTTTTATAGTTAGCAACATGGATTTGATTGTAACAGTTGATACAGCCATTGCGCATCTGGCTGGCGCTTTAGGGAAACCGGTTATGTTAATGCTTCCATTTATTCCTGATTGGCGTTGGATGCTGGCAAGAAATGACAGTCCCTGGTATCCCTCAATAAAAATTTACAAACAACCTTTTTCATGTGATTGGGCAGAAGTAATCAAGGCTGTCCTTAATGACTGTGATGAAATTTTAAAAAATTAAATAGTCAATTCGTGGACAAATTCTCGAATGATTTTTTCAAAATTCAAGCCAATGGTCATTAGGAAATCTAATACTTCCTGATGGTTTAACTCTTGTTTTAAGATACCGGCTCCCATATTGCTAATACATGAAATACCCGCGACCAGCATCCCTTCGTGGCGCGCAACTATAGCTTCCGGCGCAGTACTCATCCCTACAGCGTCAGCGCCGAGCAAATGAAAAGCTCTGATTTCCGCCGGCGTTTCATAGCTTGGCCCAGAAACGGCGAGATAGACGCCATCAGAAACATCATAGCCGCATTTAGTGCCAGCAGTAAGTAATTGCTGTAATAGCTTAGGAGCGTACAGAGAAGACATATCTGGAAATCTTGTCCCTGGCTCAACATTAGGTCCTATGAGCGGATTGGTTCCTTGCATATTTATATGGTCTTTGATAACCATGAATGAACCGATTTTTTTGTTTGGATTAACAGCTCCGGCAGCATTTGTTAGCAGCACAGCTTTGATGCCCAGGCGCCCGTATATGCGCATCGGAGCTGTTACCAAGGACATTGGATGGCCCTCGTAATAGTGAAAACGGCCAGCCTGTAAAAGCACTTTTCTTTTTTCGAGTTCGCAAAAAATCAATCTGCCGGAGTGTCCAACAACTGATTGATCAGGGAAACCGGGCAAATCGCGGAAATAAATGGTGGTACCCGCACAGGCCTCGGTGCAATCAGCTAATGAACCCAGACCTGAACCAAGAACTATTGCCAGTTCTGGAACAAAGGGAATTTGCCGGTGAAGCAGGTCTAAAGCAGGCTTAATATCCATATCTGACATGCTGGTTTAATACACAAGGTTAAGCCGCACAGTTACTTGCGTATCAGGTACACGAAACATTGGGCTTTTCAAGCTGAAATCTAATGTATGTTGAAAAGGGCTATCAGAATTGCCTAAAAGAACTATTCGTTGCGGTTTTGAAGATGAATTGAAAATATAAGGAGAAAGGGTTGAGCCATTTAATCTAACCTCAATAGATGCACCGAGTGGTAATGGAGGTTCCGTAGTAACTGACATCCAGTAGGCTGTATCTTGACTCATTTGCAGCCTTGCGGAGAAATTCTCTTTAAAAGTCAAGTTAGAATAATTTCCCTCAGCGTCCATAACAGCATCAGACATACCAAAGACAAAGCCGGGCAAAGGTGTTTTTCCAGAATCAGCGGAATTAGGGTCGCCGCCCCAATTAGTCATAAAACTGCTTAACGGGCCTTCAGTTGGTCTTGGCCAAATTTCTTCGCCAAAAAATGAAGTTGTCATTTCAGTTATTACTTCATCCGTGAAAATTTCAGCCAAATTTATTGGTTCGGCAGAACTTTGGGTATAGGACATCAGCAACAGTTGCGTGAACAAGCTGGGCAAGTCAGTCAAACGGTATTCGCCCGTTTCTTCATTAATTACCTCATATTTGCTTTGCAGTGAATAGAAACGGTTTATTGATAGATTTTTCATTTCTTTCCATGCGTCAGGGTTGCCGGGAGACATTATTTCATTTGCCTTTAGAGCCAATTCCCAAGTAAAAGCCGTAATCGCGGGAGCGGAATATATATTAGACGGCAATCCAGTAATGTCGCGTATATCCAGAACCTCAGTTCCCGATGCCGCTGTAAGGTAAGGGGTCTTGAGAACTATTGCCGCAATTGCGTCCGGCAAACCCTCGGCAATGGCCATAGTTGGGTGCAGATTTGTCATCATTAATTTGTTTCTAGTATCATCAAAGCGGGGGAATTTTCTTGATGGAAATTGAAAACGAAGCGGGTGTCGAGAACTTCTCATATAGTTTCTTGCCATCATGGACAGGAGAACACCTTCGTCAAAAGCATCATCAAAGCGCACACTTCCAAAAAACCTCAATGAGCCTCCGCTGGAAGCGCCAATAGGCTCAAAAGACAGTGGGAATCGTTCCCTGTCATATTCAACATAAGTACCCAGTGGTTCTGTAATACCCCGTCGGTAGTGAAGGTCAAGCGAGTAATCCGGCGTTGGATTGCCAAATGACTCTACCGCCTTGTAAGCAGTATCAATGATTGCTGCAATCCTGCTGCCCGTTCCAGGATATTCCTCCAGAATCTCAATGTCTTTGTCTTTTCCTTCCAGTTTTGCTTTGTCAGCGTGTCTGACAGATGAGTGACCAGTCCACCACTTGTCAGACAGGCCAATTTCAAAATCAAGCTCAATTTTACCCTCTTTAGCAACTGCCGGTGTTGGATTGTCGTCACTTCCCGACCCATCAAGCCCCCTGCGTATAGAGTATATAGGCCTGTCAGCCTGAGGCTCGTCGCTGTTTATACCTTTCGGGTCAGCGATTATACGTATATCGTAACCCGAACTGAATACGCTCCGTATTTCGACATATACCGGAAGCGTGTCGTCATTCGGTAGATTGAGTGTGTATTCGCCATCTGAATTTGTACTAGTCGAGCTTGCTACATTCCAGACCGTAGCCTTTGAACCGTCCTGCCTGGTCTCTTCAGTTGAATAGACCGCCCTTACGGAGATTCCGCGAAGTGGCAATACTTCCGGTGTATCTGCTAATCCATGCGGATAACCAGTGTCATCAACTTTTATCGGCAGGCGCTGGTATGTGATCTTCCCCGTCACTGAATGTGCGGAGGCAGTTTCTTCTTCTGGAGGGTCAGATTTGCCGCCGCAGCTTATAAACGCAAAGCTCAAAACAGCCAAAGAAACAATGCAAAAGATTTTTCTGAATTTGGTAAAAACCATCTCGGCCTCAAACAGTAAGCAGACAAAGTCTATCATAATCAAAGAAAGAACCGATCATATTCTGAACGGTTCTTGAAGAGAATGCGGCAAAATGGCAGTTAAGTTCCGCTATTTCCGGCGGACGCATTTATAAAAAACTACAAGCGGCGACGGCCTGGCGACTGAAAGTTTTCATTGAAAGCCATCATTTCAGCGGAAATCTCTTCCGTATCGTTGAGCAGCGGAGCAGGGTTCACTTGCAGTTTGTCAATCAGAACCTCAAAATGCACATGCGGACCGGTTGAATGACCAGTGCTTCCAACCTTGGCAATAATTTGACCTCGGCGTACCATATCGCCGACTTCCACAAGATTTGCGCTATTGTGACCATATACGGTTTCAACACCATTTCCATGGTCAATCCTGACAAATTTCCCCAATTTGCTGTTACTTCCAACAGCGGAAACAGTGCCATCCATAGCGGCAAAGATACCATTACCAAGGGGCGCGGTGAGGTCAATACCCCTGTGTACGCTGGTGTAGGGCTTGCGAACGCGCTGTTTCCCACTTGGAGTTTTGACTACTGTTACGGTTGTTCTGGTGCGCGGCCCCCAAGCCGAACTAATGGAACGGGTTTCGACAGGCCAAAGCAGATTAAGATTATTTGGGTCGGCGGGAATAAAAGCGTACGGATCAAATGTCACAAATTCTTCTGGAGTTGATTCAGGCAGAATGCCTTGAACTTGTAAAACTAGAAGTTGAGCTGAATTTGGTTTATGTTTTGGCAAATGTTCATCAATTTGACCATAACTTGGCAGTTGCCCGGCAAGATTCTCTTGCGATGGCAAAGCATCTGCCTGTTTAAGCGGAAGTGCCGATTTAGCCTGTGCGCCAACAAATTTGGAAACTTCTATGTTGGGCTGAGATTTATCGGAAGCCGTCTTCTTTTTTTGGTCTATAGCCTTGTTTTTTATAGGTATTATGGGCGTAGCATTTTTTGCGGAAACGTGAACTGACAAAGAACCGACAATGCTGACTGTAAGAACAAGCGGAGAAAAACGCATGAAAGCTCCAAAAAACAAAAAGACAAAGCAAATATCCTGCCAATGACCGCACTTTCTAAAAACTTTTAGTAAATGCATCTGATTTGAAAAGTCTAACCAAAAGCTCACTCAAAGCGCAAGAAAAAAATTGTCGGATTAATTATTACTCAGTGGGTAATGTTTTAGGCCATGTTGTCAATTGTATAGTTTTTTGCATCAATATCTCAAGCCCACACGCTTACACAATCATGTCTAAAAAGATTTTGTCCGGCGGCACTTCAGCCATTGCGCCCGCAAAACTCTGTCCAGGTTTTCTGTGTCGCTCATCGCGTATAGATTTGTTCGTGCGCGATTTCAGGTATGCCCTGTAGCCCTCGACAAGCTGATCGCGTGTTATCAGGTCTTGATCAGCCAAACCTAACTGTGTAAGTTGTTTAATAGGATTTCCCTGAGTTCAGAGACATCATTGGCACAGGCAAGCGGAGCGGCACTGGATAGTTGTTTTTCGTTGGCAAATCCATAAGTTACGCCAATACAAGGCACTTTCGCGGCATTTGCCATATCGAGATCATAAAGTGTATCGCCAATCATAAGCGCGTCCTCTGGGCGCAGTTTGTGACTGTTTAGGCATTTTTCCAGACTTTCAGGGTGGGGTTTTGGATGCGTAACCCTTTCCGGTGTAATTATCGGGAAAAAGGTGTCAGTCCAGCCGAAATTCGCCAACTGTGGCTCAAGCGCTTTAAATCGCTTTGAAGTAGCTATGGCTTGTTTAACTCCTTTGTCGTTCAATTCAGCGACCAACTCCCGCATACCCTGGTAGGGTCGGATTAAATGCGTGTTGCCAGCCCAATCGTATGAACGGTATATATCAAGTATGTTGTGCATTTCGGAATCATCGCAAATGTCAAAAGTGCGCCGAAGGCCCTCCTCCACAGGAAGCCCGACACAAGCCAGCCATTTATCCATGAGCGCGTTTGGCTTGCCCAAAGCCTTGAGAGCGAACTGCATACCGTCTTCTATTAGTGGACGGGTATCTGCCAAAGTGCCATCAAAATCCCAAACAACAAGTTTCAAAATGTCCTCCTGATACCAATTCTTCTATTTGAACACAATTTGGTATAAATCCATATTGCCATGAGGACACGGGCTTTGTGAGTAAGGAACCACTTGCAAAACGTTAGTTTTGCAAGTCCAACGGAGTTGGTAGGTTGCGCCCGACCAAAGCAGTCTCTGGCGTAAAACATTGTCAGCAAATAAGTTACGAAATCCAGCCAGAGACGGCGGAAGGTCGGGAACAGACGTACCGCAGAGTTTTGCAAGAAGCTCTAAGAACTAATTGTAGCATACAGATTGACATGGTTAAATAAAGCCAAGTAGTCAAGGAGCTAGCGATGAAAATTAAAAAAACTACTTACTCGCTGACATGGGGAATTATATTTATTGCGCTTGCTCTTATCATCCGTAGATATTTCACACCCAATCCATCGCTGTCGAGTTTTCTTGAAGGGCTTCTCATTGGATTGGGCATTTGCCTCATAGTGGTTAACTTTATCTGGAGACGCCAAAAAGCGGGATGATACTCTGCAATTCTGACTAAACCATTGGACTTTTGTTTACGTTTTCTATACTGAGGAGGCACTTTGATTTCATTCCAGGATTTGGAAGTCCGCTATGGCTCAACCATTGCCCTGAAAAATTTAAACCTGGCGCTGAAAGATGGAATTGTTGGGCTACTCGGGCCTAATGGCTCAGGCAAATCAACATTGTTAAAAACACTTTTGGGATTAATCAAGCCATTTCGTGGTAGCGGTTCTGTATTGGGGATTCCACTGGACAACGCCGCGTCTTTCAGGTTGCGCGCTTCCATTGGTTACATGCCTGAATATGACGCCCTGATTGAAGATGTATCGGCATACGAACAAGTCGCTTTTTGGGGGGAGTTATCTGGTTTGAGTCTGGAGCAGGCCAGGGATCGCTCCCATGAGGTTTTATATTTTGTAGGACTTGACGAGGCCAGATACAGGAATGTCTCAGGCTATTCAACAGGTATGCGGCAACGCGTGAAGCTGGCCCAGGCATTAGTTCACAGCCCCAAGTTGGTGTTTCTGGACGAGCCTACAAATGGATTAGACCCATTCGGCCGACGCAAAATGTTGGAACTTGTGCTAAAGGTGAGGGGCGAATTAGGCGCGAGCGTGATCTTGGCAAGTCATTTGCTTGAAGATGTTGAGCGTGTATCTGATCAGTTGGTGATCCTGGACAAAGGTGAGCTCAGAGCTTGCGGCTTAATTACCGATTTGCGCCATGCGCTGTCTAAACGATTTGAAATGCGTTTTTTAGAGCCGTTGACTACGGAGCAGGAGGCAAGATTGTCCGAAATTGGAAGTTTGCTCGAAAATCTGAACGGACTATATGACATTGAGCTGAATGAAGCGGACGCGAGTATTCCATTCAAATGGGCTGAATCAGCAGGGGTCGTGTTAGTACAGATTACGCCTCGTCATGACAGGTTAGATGAAATTTTAATTCGCGCCATTCGCGGCTCAGTCGCTTGAGATAAAAATGCCAATATATACCCCCACGCTTCCCCCAACACCGGATCTTACACAGCGCAAGTCCCCGATTTTATCTTTGGCTCGCTTTGAACTGACGCGCATATTGCGCAAAAAACTGGGACGTTTTTTTGGGGGCGTGTTTGTAGGAATTTTGTTGATTCAACTGACGGTTCTTTACACCAAATACTTGATTGCGACAAATTCGCGGCTTGAACAGGTCAAAGGCTTGGCAGATCAAATTCTTCCCAGACCGGCCGAGTTTCAGGCATCCTTGCTTCATCCATCAATGTTGTTGTTTTTGTGGTTTCAAGTGGCGCTGATTGGCGGCGGATTAATATCCAGAGATACCCTATATAGGATTCGTCCCCTGATTTTTGCCCATCCTGTGCGCCCATTTGACTATTTGGCATCTAAAGCGCTAGTGGCTTTTGGGATTCCATTCTGCATCCAGTTGCCATTCATTATTGTACCTTGGCTGCTTTCTATACTCATTGCCGGCCCCGGCGGCCCGATATGGCCCATAACTCCGTTGTATCTCATTCCTGCCGCGATATTAAATTCAATGGTGATGGCCTCTATCACAATAGGCGCTTCTTCTATGGCCAGTACGCCTAAGGCCGGTATGGGTTGGGTGATAGGTTTGCTTCTTGGCCCCAGCGTTTTAGGCGGGATTCTCACGAGTATTTTCAGCGATGTGTCCTGGATGGTATTGAGTCCGGTAGCACTTACAGAATCTTGGCCCAAGATATTATGCGGAGTCGCAAATAAAGCAAAATGGTTTTGGCCGACTATCACTGCCACAGCGGCATACGTTGTTTTATGGCTGTATGTTGCCAAACGGCGGACAATGCCATCGGAGGCGGTTATATGAGCGTGATAAGGTTAGAGCGCGCAAGCCTCAGATATGGCCACGTACTCGGTTTATCCCCCACGACTCTGGAACTGCCGGAGGGCGGCGGTATTACGGGGCTTCTGGGTCCAAACGGCGCTGGCAAGTCAACACTGATTCAAATGATTTCAGGGCTTTTGCCCCCATCCGGCGGAAATATTCTGGTTTTTGGGGAAACCCCATTCCGCAACCCCAATGTTCTTTCACGCATTGGCCTTGTACCGGAAGGCGACAGATTCCCATCTGGTTTAAGGGCTGAACGCTGGCTCAGGATGATGGGCGAACTATCCGGTTTGAGAGGTGTTGAGCTGCAGGAGGCCATTGGCCGCGTGTTGGAAGTAGTTGGTATGTCTTCTCGTTCCAACTTGTTGTTTACTGCCATGTCCAAGGGTATGCGGCAGCGAATCAGGCTGGCGCAAGCGCTGTTGCACAACCCAGATCTCTTGATATTGGACGAACCTTTTAACGGCTTGGATCCAGAGGCCAGAATGGAATTGATGACCATGATTCGCGGCCTTGCCAAACAAAATACCCGTGTGATTGTTTCAAGTCACATTTTGGGGGAAATAGCCCAACTGACGGATCGGATATGGCTTTTTTTCAGAGGTCGTCTGCTTGCCGAAGGCAGCGTTGTTGAGATCAGAGAATTGCTGGACAGGCACCCGGTTGAACTCCGCATTGTGGCCGAAGATGTCAAAGCAGTAGCAAGGTGGGCGGTCGAATACCCAAATCTGGTAAATTTAAAAATAGAAGATACTGGCGCGGTATTGGCCATAAGAAATCCAAGGGATTTTTTCCCAATCTTTCAGAGAGCGGTAGTCTCAGGTCAATTATCAATCAAAGCCCTTGACCCGCTGGACATGAATTTAGACGCGGTTTTTCAATATCTGACACAAGACAACGGATAATAACAATGAGATACATTCCATCTTTCATAGATACCATCAGAGCGCTTTTCAAAGGGTATCTGCCCAGAATTTTTCAAGCCAGAGGCTGGGTAATGGCCGCTTTAATCATGGCGCCTATTGTTGTTTTAACATTTGGTGCTCAGATTTTTAGCAAAAATCCTGCTCCGTGGCGGAGCATCCTGGAATTTTATCACAGCGCTTACGGACGGGTTGTGCTTCCAATAATCGCACTGCTTGCAGCTCCGGCTTGTATTAACGAGGATTTGGAGCAGCGCACGCTTCCACTCATGCTTGTTAGGCCGGCGCCAATATGGGCGTTGCCTATAGGCAAAGGATTGCTGTGGTTTTCCTGGTGCTCGGTTTGGTTGATAATCGTAGTTGCGCTCATGCCTATGGCAGGATTGGACTTGTTGACAGTCCCAAGAAAAATATTGGCTTTAATCCTTACATTTTGGGCGCAGCTCGGATTTGTCTCGTTACTCCTGCTACTGCTTAAACGCGGTACGCTGTGGGCGGCATTATTCCTATTTGTCTGGGAGCCTCTGATCAAGGTTTTTCCACCGGCTCTGCAGCGCATTACTTTTACACACTACTTGGAAAGTCTTGCATCAAGCCGATATTCCAGTAATAACACCATTGATTTGCTGGCTCAGGTTCAAATAAGCACTCCCTTATGGTTATGTGTAATTATTTTGACGGCCTTTGGCATCCTTACTTGGGGAATATGCGGTTTTAGGCTCATGTGCACACCAATCGGTCTTGCCGGACGCGAATCCGAGGGTTAAAAAATTTTCGCTGGATTTTTTTGGCGACAGGCAAAAATCTATAATAATGACCAATAAATTATTCTGCCACACAACGTCTGTCGGGACAGAGATTCTGGTACAACCCATACATGCCATTAGGAGCTGTTCGGTAGGGTTTTGGGTCAGGCGTGGGAGCTGTCATGAAGATCATAGTGAGGAAGGCCTAGCTCATTTCATTGAACACACCGTATTCAAAGGTACGGATAAATATCCAACGGCTGAAATAATATCTGAAATTTCGGATTACCTCGGAGGTCACATAGATGCCTTTACGGGTAAAGAGAGCGCATGCTTTTATGGAAAAGTTCTGCGAGAACGCTTGTCAGACCTTGTGGATCTATTGTGTGACCTTGTCACATCTCCAAAATTTGAACCAGATGAATTGGCCCGTGAGCGGAATGTGATTCTCGAAGAAATTAATCAAAGTGAAGATCAGCCTGATGATTGGGCGAGCGAATTGTTTTACCAGCATTTTTGGCAAGGCGGTTCTCTCAGCCATTCCATCTTGGGCAGGCCAGATCAAGTACGCAACTACACAGCGAGCAATGTGAGGGATTTTTTTTTCAAGACCTACAGACCAAAAAATCTCCTGATTGTTGCGGCAGGCGATATAGACTGCGGCGACTTTATTTCGCTTTTGGAGCCGATGCTGCTAAAGCGTTTGAAGCAAGACCTTCCAGAAGATTCCATAGAAGTTAAACCCAATCTCTGCCACTCATTTATCCAAAATGTCCAGCGCAAAAATCTCAATCAAACTACTGTAGTCATGGGGTTTCCCGCACCATGCCATCGTCATGCCGACAGAATAGCCGCGAACCTGCTTTGCAACATTCTCGGCGGCGGCATGTCCAGCAGATTATTCCTTGAATTGAGAGAGAGACACGCACTTTGCTATCAACTAGGGAGCTATACCAGTCATTACAGCGATTCAGGCGCGCTTCAAATTGCCGCCGCTTGCGCCGCGAACAAAGTGCGGGAGCTGGTAAAGCGCGCTTTGGCGGAGTGCGGACGCCTTGCTGCCAATGGCTCGACCCAAGCTGAACTAGACCGAGCCAAATTGCAATTGCGCACAAGTCTGGTATTCAGCCAAGAGAGCAACAGTAGCCGCATGTTTTCAATTGCGCATCAAGCCATGCACATGGGCAGCATTTTGGACATAGACCAGCAGTTGGCCGAAATAGATGATGTCACGCTTGAACAAGTCAATAGAGTAGCCGGAGAAATACTTGTCCCGGAATTGGTTGGAATCTCCGCCTTGGGTACGAAGAGGGGATGCGAGATCAGGGATTGTGATTGTGGATAATTCTATTGGATTTTCAGCATTCGGATTATTGCCGGAGGATTTCCGGGAAATGGGGTGTCCAGGCAGGCCAGAACATGTTTTTACTCAAGTTCAAAATGTTAGAAACTGGCGGAACGGCCAGCCGAATTTAAGGCGTGAAATACGTCAATGGATTAAAGAAAGTGTTGCACTGAGTTTGCCTGAAGTAATGGAAACCTGTTCATCGGATGACGGTGCAACCAAAGTGGTACTCAAACTGGCTGACGGCGCACGCATTGAGGCAGTACATATGCCCAGGGAAGTACACAACCCCAGGGTGACGCTGTGTATTTCCAGTCAAGTTGGATGTGCGATGGGGTGCGCCTTTTGCGCTACCGGTCGCATGGGATTTGCGCGTAATTTAACTGCTGGAGAAATAGTAGGGCAAGTCCATATATTGCTGCGGATACTTGGGCCTAAGCATAACCACCAAGTGACATTGGTTTTTATGGGAATGGGTGAACCATTGCACAACTTGAAAAATGTTCATCGCGCAGTCAGAGTTTTTAACCATGTTTCAGGTCTTAACATAAGTACGCGTCGTATCACGGTGAGTACATCGGGTTTTATTCCAGAAATGGACAGTCTCTCAAAGCTACGTCCGCGGCCATGGCTTGCTATTTCGCTGAATAGTGGCAACGACGAACAACGCCAAAGCATCATGCCTGTCGGAAATACCTATTCAATGAAAGAATTGCGTATGGCACTTGATCGTTGGGGGCTTTTGAATGGCGAAAAATTGCTGATCGAGTATGTATTATTGAAAGGTATTAACGACAAACCAGAAGACGCAAAAATGGTAGCCGAATGGCTTGGTGATTTGAGGGGGGTGTCCAACGTTAATTTGATTTCATTCAATGAGTACGAAGGGTGTATTTATAAGGCATCACCACATGAAACACAAGAACAATTCGCCTTAGTACTCAAGGCCAATGGCTGTTTTGTTACACATCGCAGAAGCCGTGGCGGGGACGTGAAGGGGGCATGTGGTCAGTTGGTCAGATAGGGCAGGATTACTAAAAAAACTTTATTAATACAATTCTTTCTATGAAAATATGCAAACCCGCAATATATGCGAGTATGATTAATACTTGAGGTATCGGAATTTTTATGCCGCGATTTAGCGTATTTTTAGGATTAGAGTTTGGTGTCATGAGGAGGTCTGCATGATTATGCCTCCGATCAAGCAGCCCAACGTGCTGCTCGGATTAGATCTTGGCGCCAGCAAAGTTGTTGCTGCCGTTGCTGTTCAACAGGAGGACGATCTCCTGAGGGTAACGGGAGCCAGCCTTGCCAGTCCGCAAGGTGGCATAAGGCAGGGGGAAATTACAGACATCAATTTAACTGTGGCGGCTATCAATCGCGCAGTAGAAGAAGCCATGCGTACCGCCGGTCAGACAAAGTTAGACGGTATCCTTGTTTCAGTGGATGGGATCCAATTTAAAGGCGAAAATCTCAGAGATTCAGTTACTATTTCAAGTCCCGATCGCGTGATCACAACGCATGACAGAGACCGTGTCATGGAACAAGCCACAAGCTCATGCAAACTTGCAAAAGAAGAGACGGTTCTGCATAAAAATCCGCAGATGTTTCACATTAAAGGGCAGAGGGATATAAAAAATCCTGTGAACATGATTGGGGACACCCTTGAAGCTGAAGTAAGGATTATTGTGGCCCCAGGCTCAGTCCTCGAAAACATCAACAGAGCGCTTCAATTATCCGGCTTGCAGGGCGCCAAACTCTGGTATTCTCCCCTTGCGAGCGCAAAAGCGGTTCTTACGCGCGAGGACGCGGAAAACGGAGCTGTTGTTGTTGATATTGGAGACCAGCTAACCCATTTAGGTGTATTCATGCGCGGAGCGCTGTTTCACAGCGCGGTCATTCCGATTGGCGGTATGCATTTCACCAAAGACCTTGAGATTACCAAGCACCTTGGCGGTATTAGCGTCGCGGAGCGTATCAAGCGGCTTTACGGGACTGTTTTACCCCATCAAGTTCCTCCCGAAGAAATGATTGAGCTGGAAGACGAAGGGAGACAGGTTTCCAGGCGGGAGCTCGCGGAAGTCTTGCATGCCAGGGCAGTAGAATTGCTCAATATGTTACTTGCTGAAATTGGTCGGAGCGGCATCACTCATGAAATTCACGGAGGCGTTCACTTGGTTGGCGGCGGTGCTTTACTGCCCCATTTGCCCATCTTAGCCCAAAATATTTTGGGTAGGTCCCGTGTTGTTCTGGGCAGAGTATCAGGCATTCAGGGGCTTCCTCAGGTTGTCCAGAATCCGCTCTACACGAATGCTCTGGGAGCAGTAAAAGTGTTGGATGAAGATATGAATGAGTCGGCGCCGATGTATAACCGGACAATTGGTTTTTTTGGCAGATTTAAAGTGCTGAAAAATTGGTTATAAATGAAAGTATTGACGGAGAATTCATGATTGACATCGCGTTTTTGCCAAGCCCTCCTGAACTTCCTGGTGCCAACATCAAGGTTGTTGGGGTGGGCGGAGCTGGCTGCAACGCTTTGAACAGAATGATCGAAAGCGGTGTAACCGGTGTTCAATTTATAGCAATGAATACAGACCAACAGAGCCTTGCTCAGTGCAAGGCGGAGATCAAGTTGGCCTTGGGACCTTCAATGCGCGGACTTGGTGCCGGTGGTAATTTGGAACGCGGCGCTGTTGCCGCTGAGGAAAGCAGGGAAGAAATCCTGTCAACCATTAAAGATGCGGACATGATCTTTATTGCGGCCGGTATGGGAGGCGGTACCGGCACAGGCGCCGCTCCTGTAGTTGCCAATTGTGCAAGGGAGCTTGGAGCGCTTGCAGTTGCTGTTGTCCTTACCCCGTGTCGCTGGGAAGGAGATGGCAAAGCTCAGATAGCCGCTATAGGTTTGGATAACCTGCGCAACACGGCGGATACTGTCATAGTTGTTTCAAATGAAAAAATAAAGAATTTGTGCGATCGCAATGTAAAGATAAAAGACGCCTACAGAGCAGCGGACAGTGTTTTGATTCAAGGAGTCCGGGGAATCAGTGACTTGATTTTACGCCCCGGAATGATAAATGGTGATTTTGCGGATGTTGAATCTATCCTGCGAAATAGTCGGGAAGCACTGATTGGCACCGGTGCTGGCCGCGGTGATGACGCCATTCTTGATGCTGTTCGCAAGGCATTGGATTGTCCGCTTTTGGAACACGATCAGCAGGGTGCCGCAACAAAAATCATTGTTTCTGTAATGGCTGATTGGGATCAGATCGAGCATTCAGCCATCGAAACCGCAATGAATTACCTGAGTGACCACTATAAAGGACAGCCGAACATCAAGCTATGCCAGGTAGAGGCTCCTGAATTGGATGACCGTGTACTTGTTACCGTACTGGCCTCAGGTTTTGCTGATTCCATTGAAGAACTCGAAGAATCGCTGCCTCAAAAACCAGATGAGCCGGAACTGCCATTAACAGTGGTTGCTGGATCAATCACCCGCATATATGGTGAGACATCTGTCAATCATGAATTTTCGACACCAACCAGACTTCTGCCCAACTCCCCGACTCCCAGCGGTGAATTGGACGGATTGACACAAGATCTTCATGTTCCGGCGATTATGCGTATCTCCCAAGGCCGCTTGCCCATAGAGTAGATACGTATGTGTCTAAGCAACTATGAACATGCCTGAAACAATATTGTTGAGCAGCAAGTCCAACCCGCGTTTCAGGCAGTTGCGGGCGGCTTTGGCCGTGTCCGGCGCCAAGCGTTCCCATACCGTTTTACTCGGTGAAAAATTAATATTGGAGTGGTTTGAGGCAAAGACCATCGCAGCGAGGAGCCGCTTGTTGCCAATGTACTGGCTGCGCCTGGAAGGGCATAAAGCGCACGACATTGAGCGCGGATTACAATTAGAGACTTGGGAATTGCGTGAAAATTTGATGAGAGACATATCGGATACCGCAAGTCCGCCTTCACTCGCACTTGTGATGGAATTGGATGATGAGCCGTGCAGCCCAATCGCAGACCTAGTAATCGTGCCGTGGGGAATTCAGGAACCGGGCAACTTAGGGGCGATCATTCGATCAGCCGCCGCTTTTGATTTTCAGGAAGCGATATTGGGACCTGGATGCGCAGACCCATTTAATCCAAGAGCTTTGCGCGGTTCAATGGGCGCTGCTTTCACGATGAGGCTGCGGCGTTTTGATGAAAAATACTTTGACGATGGCCGTTGGATTGCTTTAGACAACGAACCCGACGCGCTGTTGATTGAAAGCGTTAATCTTTGCCCCCCGTTGCGTTTAATGGTTGGCAATGAGGGACACGGATGGCGGGATGTTGAATTGCCAAAGCATTGTCTCAGAGCAACAATACCTACATCCAGAGTTGAAAGCCTTAACGCTGCCGTTGCCGCAGGGATAGCCTGTTACGAAGCAGCCAAAAGTTTTAAGGGGCAAACGTGAAGTTGCCGATCATGTTGTTGGAATTTATTGCCAATATCCTGCTTTTTCAGGCCGCGTTCCGTTGGCCGGGGATATTAGGTGGCGCACTGGAAGCTATTGCCGTCCTTTTACTGCCCGTGCTTTTAGTCCGAGCCATGTACAGAGGTCGGCGTTGGTATGTAATCTGGGCCTCCCTTTTTGTCAGCGTGATGTTGCTGACAATCTGGATGCCACCGACAATTGCTGTAAAAGGGGGAATACCCACGGGATTGTCTTGGTTCGCCGGAGTTTTGCTATGGGTTTATGACAGCTTGCCACCGGTTTTAGCGTTGCTTTTGGCCAGATTTATATGGAAAAAAATCCCTGGATGGCGCGGATTCTCCGCAGCAGCTTGCAGTGCAGCACTGGTAATGGTGGCGTGCGACACTTGGTTGCTGCACATCTATCCTTGGACATGGGCATCGGCTTTGGCCAGTATCCCGCTACTAGGGCGTGCCGCGGCATTTTTGGGAACAGAAGGTTTTACTGCAATCATCTGGATTCATGGCGTTCTCACAGGCTGTGCTTTAGCTTCCGGTGCCATTAAGAGAGCGGTCATCACATCAGCTTCAGCCCTTGCCATTTTGTTGGCTCTATCTGGCGCTTGGTTTTTACTGCCAAGGGGAGATGAGTTGGAGATGGATATTGCAATCATACAGCCGAACTACCCGGTAAACACTCATATCCCCAATCAATTGGCCGACATGTGGCGCAGAAGCGACATCCTGCTCACATTGAATGGACTACCAAAGCAGGGCAGACCCACATTGCTTTTGTGGTCGGAGAGCAGTGTTACGGACGGCAACTATTTACTGCCATACGCAGGTCTGAATGAGATAGCTGCGGATCGTGGCGTAGCTTGGCTGTTTGGCACCGATGGGTGGTTAGAGCGGCAAGCACCGCAAAATATAGTCCGCGGCGAAGTGGCGGGTCATAAGCCGTTCTTACAAGCAAAAGTGATACCCATGCCCTTTGGTGAGAGGATGCCGGGGCCGGAATGGATGCGAAATCGGCTGGAGCATATAGCGGGTTTTAGGAGCTGGCTACCAGGAAGTTTGAGTTCAGAAAGCAGTTTTTGTGTTCCTGCGGCGGCGGGCAAAAACATAGTGGTTCACCCGATAATTTGCAGCGAGGCCCTCATGCCGCGCCGTGTTCGGGCAGGTCTCACGATTGCTGGCGGACACCTTTTGACAGAACACACCAATGATGCTTGGTTTGAAATCAGCGCGGCGGCTGATCTTCATGCTTCAATGGTGCGCTTGCGCGCCCTGGAGTCAGGTGTACCTGTTGTGCGCGCGACATTGTCTGGGCGCTCAGGTCTGATTAGGGAGGATGGAACATGGCGGCATTTCAGTGATGTCATGTCCGAAGGCGCTTGGTCATTTGAGCTGAAATGGCGGCCCATATCCGCGCCAGCTCGCACAGCTTGGCCGTTTTATATACTACTATTTTTACTTGTCGGCTGTACCGGCACATTTGTTTGTTTGGCCAATAAAGGGAAAAATAATTGACCGTGAAACCCCTCATACTTGCTTCAGCCAGCCCGCGTCGCAGATACTGGTTTGAAGCCATTCGCATTCCATTTGAAGCGATTGAGCCCAGCGTAGATGAAACCCCGCTGATAGACGAAGTACCCGTTGAAATGGTTGCACGATTATCCAGGGAAAAGGCACTGTCAGTATCCGCCAACTATCCTGGCCGCTGGGTACTTGCCGCCGATACAACAGTTGTTGTTGATAACAATATTCTCGGAAAACCAGACAACACTCAGGATGCCATAAGGATGCTGCAACTGATACAGGGCCGCAAACACAGTGTTTACACAGGCGTATGCCTGGTCAGGGACGATGAAATTCATCAATTTGTGGATATGGCGGAAGTATATTTGCGCCCGCTTTCATCGGATCAGATTAGCTGGTACGTCGCAAGTGGCGAGCCTATGGACAAAGCCGGCGCTTATGCGGCACAAGGTATCGCAGCCCTGTTCATTGAACGCATAGACGGCTCTTTTGCCACAGTAATGGGCTTGCCAATAGAGCGCCTGGGAAGCCTTTTCTTTGATCTCGGATTGCTTGATGATTGGTTTGAGCAGTATAAATTTGATATTTAGCCTTTTGGATACTCCATGAGTCACCAAGCGCCAACACCCTCAAAAAAAACATGGATAGACCTTCAGGCCATAGTTGACCGGGGCGGCAAACTGGTCATGGTTACGGCCTATGACGCAACTATGGCGCATATAGCAGACGCGGCGGGTGCCGACATTATTTTGGTGGGTGACAGCGTTGGCAATGCCTGTCTTGGATTTGAGAACACATTGTCCGTGACGATGGCAATGATGCGTCATCACTTGGAAGCGGTTGCCAGGGCGCGTCCCAACGCTTATCTGATGGCCGATTTGCCATTTCTCAGTTATCAATTGAGTGTTGAAGACGCATTGAGGAATGCCGGCATTTTAGTTAGAGCCGGAGCGCAGGCAGTGAAACTTGAGGGTGGCGGGGCTAATAGAATCACGGTCGTACGCACTTTGGTTGATGCCGGAATCCCTGTGATGGGTCACCTGGGTCTTACCCCTCAATCTTTGCACTCAATAGGCGGTTATAAAGTCCAGGCCAAAGAAGAGTCACAAGCAATCCAGTTGATGGAAGAAGCAAAACAGCTCGAAGAAGCGGGTTGCTTTTCAGTTTTGCTGGAATGCATCCCCAAAGAACTTGCGGCCCTTGTTACGGACTCGTTAAACATTTTTACAATTGGCATTGGGGCAGGTTCAAATTGTTCCGGACAAGTACTGGTATTTCATGACATTTTAGGCCTCAATCCCGGGCCATATCCAAAGTTTGTAAGGAATTATTTGGATGGTTATAATAAAATGGTTATAGCCATGTCTCAGTGGTCAAGCGATGTCAAAAATGGCATATTCCCAAGCGAGAAGGAATCATATAAACTGTCGGAAGCGGTATTTGAGAAACTGGCTGCTAGGTTCTTCAAAACTAACCAGTTTGTTTCAAAACGAAAAAAGCACGATTTGCAAAAGGAAACATCCAAATAATGCGTGTTGTTAGGAGTATTCCAGAACTGCGTGTTCTTTTGAAGACCTTGAAGAAGCAGGGGAGCCGCATAGGGTTTGTTCCGACAATGGGATATTTGCACGAAGGGCATGCCTCACTGTTTCAACATTGCCGAGCCAGATGCGATTCAGTTATTGCTTCAATATTTGTGAATCCAACACAATTTGGACCCGACGAAGACCTTGATCGATATCCCCACGATATTGATCACGATCAGGCATTGTGTCTAAAACATGGTGTAACGATGCTGTTTCTTCCGGAGACAACGGAACTATATACCACGGGTTTTACCACTTTTATTGACCCCGGACCTATGGGTCAGATTCTATGCGGTAGTAACAGGCCGGGACATTTTCGCGGCGTTGCCACCATTGTGGCTAAACTTCTCAACATTGTTCAGCCAGACCTGACATTTTTTGGCCAAAAAGATTTACAGCAGGCGGCCATAGTTCGTCGAATGATCTGGGACTTGAATCTGCCTGTTGAGCTTGTTGTTGCCCCCACCATCCGCGAGTCCGATGGCCTTGCCATGAGTTCCAGGAATTCTTACCTTTCAGAAAGAGAGCGTGTCAGAGCGCGGTGCATTTCAAAAGCCTTATTTGCTGCGGCAAGCGCCTTTCAAAAAGGTGTGCGCTCCGCTTCCGAATTAGTCAATACAGCCAAACAATTACTGCTTGATCTTGATGAACTTCAATACTGTGAACTGGTTGATGCCCTGACAATGGATCCTATTGTAGGAGAGGTCAAACGTCTTGCGGGTCTGTGCGTCGCCGGAAAAATTGGTAAAACCAGATTGATCGATAATGTTTTGCTTTCCGAATCTGATGACCCCACACGTTTACTGTCCTTAGTAGCGCCCCCCGATTGAATATATTAAAGTAGTGCAACTACCCACCGAACATTAACCAGTATCCACTGATTACTAATATTTCATGAGATGATTTTGCTAAAATTTGCTATATTTATGACACGCTTGTCTTTTTTGTTATAAACTATCCTTTCAAGAGGTACGTGTGAAAAAACTCTATTCAATTTTCCTGGCCCTTCTCCTATTCCTCATCTCATGCGGTAGCGGGAACAAAAACGAACCAGTCGTAGTGCCGACGAGTATTACGCTGGATAAAACAAACGTTGTTCTTGCCGTAAAACAAACTACACAAATCTCAGCCACAGTTCTTCCATATAACGCCGCTACATGGACAAGCAGTAATCCCTCGGTAGCAACAGTCAGCACATCCGGGCTGGTAACTGCCATGTCCGGCGGTGAGGCTGATATAGTAGTGACAGCGAGAGAGGCTACAGCCACATGTAAAGTTATAGTGGCTACTGGATCGGTTGATTATAGTTGGCTTGTGGTTGGCGAAGACCAGGGTAGAGCGATGGTATGGACTGATAGAGGCAATTATGATCTTGGGATTGGCGTAGCAAGGCACGTTGAGAAATCCAATGATGGGATACTATTTATAGCAGGCGAATCAGAAGGGCGTCCGACACTGTGGATAGGCAATGAATTTGAAAAACATATTTTGAGTGAAACAAAAGGCAAGGGGAACTTTGTATATTTGAAAGATGATGATGTATATGTGGCGGGGCAGGTCAGTGAACAAGCAACTTATTGGAAAAATGAAGCATGGGTTGTGCTTCCAAGTCCATCGTCTGCTCATACAACATTAAATTCAGAAGCAAAATCCATGATTATAAACACAAATGGTGTCTATATAGTGGGTTCAGGAGAATTTAGTCGCATATATAATCTCGTCCCCCAAACAGGAAGAATACGTTCCGCTTTAGACTGGAAGCCTTGGATTACATACCCCTTTGTAATTTCTGGCGACCTGATGAACACGCTAACAATTGACGCGCTTAAAATCGCCAATGATGGCTCTATTATTTATGTGGAAACGATAGATTACAAAGGAACAGTCTTTGGGCGTCTGTACGTCACTTGGGATAACGCTGGTACATCTGGTAGTCAATCACTGACATATAATAATGAAAACGTTTACGCTTACGACCTAATCCCACACGGGCCATTCAAAACCGAACCATCCAAAGACAACGCAGCTTTAGTCGCTACGAATGTTGGTGTTTATAGAGTGACGGGTATTCCGAATAAAGCCTATGGGCCGGCAGGTCTGACTAATATGCCATGCACACTTCTCCCTGGCTACGGTTATTCTAAATCCGTAAAACTCTTAGGAGACGATATTTACTCCGCAGGAAGAAATATTATATATAAAAATGGCAGTATATTTAAAGAACTGCCTCCAACAGCAGAAATCTATTGCCTCCTCGTCCAATAACTACCCAAACACCCGCCAGCTCCCATATAGCGCTGACTCTTCCAGGCCGGTGAGGACTTCTTCCAATGAAGCGCCGGATCTTTCGGTTGAGGTGAATTTAATACCCATTTCTTTTTTCAAGTGAGCTATCTTATCTTCAGCCGTGATAAGATTATTCGTCTGATAATAATCTGAGAATTGGTCTGGGGATGTAATATTGCGTAAGTTCATATGTTATGATAACATTTTTTTCTATAAGGAGTTTTATATGACTAATAAAATTATGAGGGGCTATGTTCTGATCGTAATCTTTTTTGCGCTTGGCATAATCGCTTATCGCTTTAACCTCACCAACATCCCTTTAATAATTCTTTCCACTGCGCTGGCTATTCCATTTATTATTCTGAATATAGCTCTGTTACGAAATATCACCAGGGAAGTAACTGCACGCAGAATTTTTGTCAAGCGCATGGAATCTCTTTCTGTTGATGAAAGGAAGATATTAGATGCCTACATCGAAAACCAAACATGGTCACTTTCTTTTATGAGTCTTTTTCCTAGGCAGTGCCGTCAATAGTATTATTTTTCGTATCTCTGTCATATATACTGATGTGAGACAAAAGGAGATCACATGGCAGGAGATCACAGACGGCACGACATATCCGACAGACTCTGGGAGCTGATAGAACCACACCTAAAAGGACGCAAAGGTACCTGGGGCGGCAATGCAAAGGACAATCGCACATTCATAAACGCTGTCCTCTGGATACTACGGACAG